>Ga0065711_1003658_pt1 | contig 34300 bp, 22 predicted proteins | sample Hoacrofraction12_FD_59098 | JGI IMG/M metagenome (GOLD analysis project Ga0065711, IMG submission 59098) | Hoatzin crop microbial communities from Cojedes, Venezuela - Epithelial fraction 12 v2 (version 2) | ecosystem: Host-associated > Birds > Digestive system > Esophagus > Crop | place... | reverse complement strand
GGGGGGGGTGAGATACATACACACACAGAGAAAGAGAGGGGGAGTTTTCTCACTTTGGCACAGTGGATAATGTCTAAAAGGCGCTTTGGAACCTGATGTACACTCTGAGTTTGAGAGGTATAGCTAGTAACTAAAAATTTGAATGCCCGAACTGTTACCTCAGTGAAAGTGTAGGTCCCATGGTAAGTTTTCCCTGACCAACGCAACTTCTTAACATTTAGAAACTAGAAACAGAGAAGAATGGGGCAAGGAATATAAATAGAATGTCAGATAACTAATCTAAATTGACTTGTGGCAATTAGTCTGGAAACAAAACATCCCAATTATGAGCTCATAACCTCTCTTTATAAGTGATGGCTTTGAATCCAGGCACATGATCACCATTCATTTGAAAAGGCAAAGAAGGTTTGAAGTGTGAGGAAGGGTGAGATGGTGTGGTGCTGTTCCTTCTGCAGAATCGGCTGGTTTGTTCCACTTTCAAACATTTATAGCTGTAAAGAGAAGATACGCATTGAAGGAATAAAAAACAAACCCACAACAAAGAAAAAGCCCTTGAAATTGTGTTAGAGGGTGAATGACTATGAAGTGTATTACTTCAGTCGAACCAAACTGTTTGGTCTGTTTATCTTGTCTGTAAATGGAGAAGATAAAGTTCCTTCCTTGACACAACTGTGGCCATATCAGCAGCTGATGTGGCCTGTTAGGTCTAAGGAGAATCACTGCTCAGCTTGAATGTTTATATTTATCCGATACAACCACTCAGGAGTTCATTAGCAAGCTTGATAAAGGGCGTGCCATAAAATGTGGTCCAGGAGCCTGCTGAGCATGGGTGAGAATGCTTCGGTGGGGGCTGGTTTATCAGGAACCGGACTCTTGGCCCCGAGAAGCAGAAAACTGCGCTTGGCTTGTAGAAGGATCTGTGCTTTTTCTGCCTGAACTCTGCTGTTTAATTTTGTGGCTAGAGATACTTTTCTTTCATAGGTGCCTAACAAACTGGTAGATAAACAATGACTTTTCTGTTTCGAAACCCCAGGTCTGCGCTGATACCGTGAGTCAAGCGGGCTTGTTTGTTGAAGGCATACCTTGCTGTTGTAATGCACTGTTTGCTGATGATGCCTCTGCTACCTCAGCTGTAACCTTTCTGTGAAAAAACACTGGTCTCCGAACTGAAGAAAGCAATGTTTTTATTTACAGGAATGCCGTTGGCTCAGGCTGTAGCAATTCTGCAGAAGCACTGTCGCATTATCAAAAACGTCCAGGTTCTCTACAGTGAGCAGGTGAGCGGTGCGTGCTCTGGCCGGGTCAGTCGCCTCGCTGTGTCCCAGAACTAAGGCACTGGCGGGGACGCTGGTACCGTGTTGTGCGAACACCTATGTATGAATTGTGGAGCTACCTGAAATTGAGTTCCACCGACTTACTGTCACCACATCAGGGCGTAGCCTTTATAACAGTCTCCCGTCAAGGGTAATGATCCTCAGCACAGTGCAGTGGTTTAGCAGGTATCAGTTTTGTGTATGCAGTGGTGGGGTAGTGTTGTTTCTCCTTTGAGAAGGGAAATGTTCTGTAGGTGGCTGGGTAATGTAATTCTAGTCCTCTTACGTTCTCATTGAGTGTTGCAGTATTTCTGAAGTACTGAATGGCTCATTAATTTCCGCTTTCATGTTTGGTTCAGTGGTGATGAACCCCCTGAAGAGACTTCCACACTTTCTCTCTGGATCTGCAATTTTGTCCACAGGAAGCGGATGCGATAATTTAAACCAGCTGTAGATGTTTTCATCAGTCTTCCTCACTAAGCGTTAAGTTCCTAGTACGTTTGACTTCCGTCAGAAAGAGGACTAGAAGTGAAACCTTTCTGCTAGGTGAAACAGAATGTGTTCTGTGCCCACCTTGACTCTGAAGGCAGCGAAGGGCAGAGGAGATGGGACAGAGGAGGACTGTGACTCTGCAGATGTCTGTTAGGGGAAGCGCGCGTTAATCAGAGGATGATACTCATATGTTGTAGATTATGGAACTTTGCATCAGGAAAAAGGCAGAGTCTGCTAGAATGTCGGTTTGTATCAAAATACTGCTTGAGGCCTCGTGCATTCGCGGTGGATGTTGAGTGGCTAAGGAACAAGCTCGACTCTGGCGTTTGCCGGATACAGATTTCATGTAATTAAATGAATTTTCCTTTTTTGTCTCGCATTATGTAGATTTATGAGTTTTATGACGACTGAATTGCAAATTGCAGGTCTTGCTCCTTGTACTTAATGCACGGGAGCATCCTTGTGGCAGTGAATGCATTCCTTGGATTTTGTATGCTTTGGAGGGTTTTTTTTTTAGTTATTTTGACCACAGCGCATTCCAGAACTATTTCGAGGTTTGTTCAGATAAATGATGAGATTCCTGTTCCTCTCAGGTTTGTAGAATCACGGGAGGATTAGTGGTCCAGTACTGGAAGCAAGGTATACTGCTGCTTGGCTTGTTACATCTTCTGGAGAGCTGCCTTGTGCTTGACCGTGTACACTGAATTTCTGTTCTGTCTGCAGGGTGGGAGGGGTTAGAGTTTTTCTCCCCAAACTGTAATAAATGTTAAGATGTTTTTAACACCTGTATAGTCCAACAAAACAGCAGTTCTCAGCTTTGTGGAACGTTTGTGCTGGTGATATTTTTCTCTGTGTATCATTCCGATTCAGTGCCTGATATTGGTGGGATTTTTTTCACGTGCCACTCGGGGCCTGCAGTTGGCTGTCTGGCTGTAGCCTGACCCTCGTGCGGAACATCATGCACGTCATTACCAGCCGAGCACAAAGAGCCGCTGCTGCTGCAGTTCTTGGAAAGATTCAAAGCTTGAAATAAACTTTGCCATGCACAGCTCTTATCTAGCTAAACTATACCTGAACAGCCTTCATGTCTCTCCTCTTTGCTTTCTGCCTTTCAGCATAGTGATCAAATGTTACTTAAAGTCGTTGCATCTGGAGTGCTGAATTTCTGATCCTGGAACTCCAGCAGTATTTCCTTTCAAAAATTTCTGTGACAATTAAATGCAATTAGATCTGCCCACGGTGCTCTTTTTAATTTGACATAAATGGAATGCCCAAACTGTGCCAGAAAAGCTTGATGAACCCTTTTCTGTGACTGAGGAATTTTAACTCATTTTTGGTCAGTTTAAGTGGGTACTTAATTGCCTTTGTATGTTTTCCTAAGCCTCTTCCTCTGGATTTGTGTCGATGGGATTGTTCAGTGATAAGAGTTTTTCCTGCGGCTTTATGTGGGTTAGCAGTGTAACTGCACGCCTGAGTTGCTGCCTTCGGGAAGGACTCTCCCATTGCTTCCTGGCATCATCTTTCATACCTGAGGTTCTATTTTGTGTATTCAAAGTCACATGAACTACATTGGTGCCCTTGAAACTTTTCTTCTATTAGAAAATATGCCAGCATAGAACAGAAGCTATTTGCTATACTAATTATCAACCTTTTCCTCAGATGTTTTTTCCACCCACACAGAAGTACTTGTAATGCTCTCATTAATGTTGGAATAACCTTATGAAAATTCTGCATAGAAACCAGTGAAATGCAGAGCATGTCCTGTATCAGAAGAACTGTTAGTAGATTGAAATGCCACGACACGTGTTTTTTCTCTATCTGTAGCCTTTCTAGATTAGATTTATAAGGGGATTTAAAAAAAGACCGTCAGGATCAGCATTAGACCTTTTCATCTCAGGCTTATGGCTACATTGCAGTGCTGCTTCGATTCTACGCAGCATCATACGAGTTTGCCAGCAGTGGTGAAGTACTGATGCCATTGTGCAAGGTGCTGTGAAGCTGCCCTTTAGAAGACAGCGTGCACGCCAGGTCACTGGTGTTCAAGAAAGATGGGCTCAAACTGCCCCTGCTTCGGGTGAAGCTGCGGGAGTGATCAGGGGGCATGGGAGATCTGCATCGCAGGGGATTCAGAGTCCTGTGGCTTGTTTTGACCTGGCGATGAAGTCTAGGATCTGATTACTTAAATGTATGGTTTGGGCAGGGGTAGGAGATGCACGTGAGAATGCACAAGAAGTATGCAGGCTAGAAGACAGCGCTGATGTGAGAATAACGAGGTGAGAAAATTTAGCATGAAAAGTAGATTTCTGGCAGTCAAAACACGGACCTCTCCTGGCAGAGCAAAGGGAAGAATAACATTTTTTAAGATAACTTGTGCTTAATTCAGAAAGAAGGGCTGTATGGTACTTCTGCCCGCGTTAGAAACCTGTGTATGCCCCAGATGTCCCTTGCCCGTTCTGTCTTTCACCAGCCAGCTGCTTGGTGCAATTCTAGGAGGTGAATTTTGCTGCCTGGCTGTCATTCGGCCTTCTTTTTTTTCCTCTGATGAGACAGTTGTGGAGGGTAAAGCATTTTGCAGCAAATGTGCTTTAGATGGTACACGGTCAAATAGTTGAGTTGGGGCCCACTGACCGCAGAAGCGCGGACTGCACCGGGGACGGGAGCGAGCAGCTTCCACCGTGTCGGACTGCACCGGGGGACAGGAGCGAGCAGCTTCCACCGTGTCGGACTGCACCGGGGGACAGGAGCGAGCAGCTTCCACCGTGTCGCAGCAGGCTGCGATGTCGTAGAGCCTGTGCAGACACCAGTGAAGCCAGTGGAATGTCTCCTATTGACTCCAGCAGACTGCAAATGAAGCCTTTAGTTGTTATGATTCACAGTAACTAAGGAAACCTAAATTCACAACAGAAGAGTCTGAAGCCTTCCTTTTGAGGCCTGAAGAAGACTGTGACACTTTGATTTTTGAAGTGGAAAGCCCTCTCGCCATCTTTTTGTCGAGTGTATGCTTGGTTCCGATGGTAGACTTTGGGGGGATAGGCAATTATTTTTGTGTGCTGAGAATGCAACAGACCGTCCCTGCATGATGTCTCTGATGCTAAACTTGGAATGTTAATTTTCAAGGTGGTTTTATTCCCCCCTCCCTTAAAGTATCAGACTCCCTTTTGGGAGCTCTTGCAGGGTGCAGATCTTACACTGGCACTTCTCTTTCTTTTCTTGAGGAAACTGAAGGGCTTGAGAGGTTTGGCCAAAGGTATTTTCATTGGTTTTCTGAGGCAGGTTTGTTTTTCCAAAGTAACCAATTTATACTTGTACAGAGATGTATATCTTGACATGAATATCTAGCCTTGAAATAAAAAGCCTAACAGCTTTTTTTTGTTTGTTTTACAGTCACCTCTTAGCCATGACCTCATCCTTAACCTGACTCAGGATGGAATCAAACTGCTGTTTGATGCTTTCAATCAGAGACTTAAGGTAATAAAACACCCTTCCTGCAAACAACGCAAACCAAAACCCTGGGATATATTGACACTTAGCAGAGCATAAGTATGTGGTTCTTTTAGACATTTAGTTTGCCATATGTAGTGCTCTCGTGTGATAATGAACTGCATTTCTTTGGTTTGGGTGTGAAGGCTCTGCTTAAAGGATTAAGACACTTTGACATTGTTCTGGGGACTGTGAGAGTGCCGTGGGAGCGTGCTGGTCCAGTGTGGTTTCGCTTGCTCATCTTGCCTTGCGTTGCAGCAGAAGCCGCGAAAGGCCATTGCTAAAGCTGCGCCTAGGATGTGAAATCAGTCATTGGTTAATGCAAACCGGACAGTGTTGTTTTCTGCCCAGGTGGTTCCTTGATCTGTCTGCCATTTTATTTTTGAAAGTAAGCTTTCTTCCTCATGTTCTTAGTTTTTAGTTGAGTTAAGTTCATAGAGTACTTGTGTGGCTGTGAGCACATGGTTTCCTCCCAGGATGCCCCGTTCAGGCCTCTTGTGAGCCGATGGCTCCGGCACTGGCTTCAGTTTGTTCTGGATGAGTTTTTATTCTTGCGATCGTAGTCCTCAGCCCAGCAATTCCACTTCTGTGCTGTTAGGTGACCAGGGATTGATCTGCCTCTCTCTGGGATGCTTTGTGTAGCTGAGATGCAAAATAAAGGGCAGGCTGGTGGCTAACCTCCCATGGCATCCGTGCTCGCACAAAGTCTGGTCTGAAAGTCGTGTGTTTCATCCTTACAGTGGGCGACCGTGGGACTGTAGAGATGGGATTAGATCAGTACAAAATTTTGAAAAGCTTTCTTAACTAAAACATTTAAAATACCTGTATGTAACTTCTTAGTTATAAAGGGTGGTCTCTTTGGCAGGACCAGCTGTGCTGAGCAATTGCCAGTGTGGTCACCAAAGCGCCCGGGTGTTGGTTGGGCTAACTGGGGGAGAGCATAGTGCTCTAACTGCCATGCTGTTTAACACTGGGGAGCAGAAGCGCAGGGTTCAACATGACGCTAAAAAATGGAATGCTTACCCTTTTGGTAAGTCTGGAATGTGGTGTTCCAGCGCTCGGAAGGATGGGTGGGAGCAGTGGTAGGTGGAGCCTTGTTCTTCTTTCTCTCTCACGTCTCCAGTGAAACCAGCAGCGAAACGTCACTCTCCAGAAGGTCAGCCTGGTGCTTTATCCCCACAGTGACTGGAAGAGTGTAGCAGTGGGCTATCAGCTGAAGCTCGAGCTCCTCTTTTACTTCTAACATTTGTATAAAATTGTTGAATACCAACCCAAATTAGTTGTTGTTGGAAGTACCTATTTCTCTAGGAGTAACCCATGACACCATGGTACGTTTGTATTGTTCTTTTTCAGAATCTCTTTTAGATTAACTATAAAAATACACACATAAATAAAATTTTCAGTTTAAATTGAGCTCAGATGGGGGACAGTTGAGGACTTTTTTTGCCAGACATCATTTTGTAATTGCCTCATGGCACTTAATGTTCATGAAGTTGTTTTGTAATAATGCGGTTTTTGTCAAGATTTAGAACTTATTCAGATTACATATATGGATTTACCATTTTTAACATAATATCTTGAAAATTGTCTTTGTCGGAGGGATCTTTTCAGTGTAAGCTACACCTGCTGTACGAAATCTTTCAAAAATACATTTAATGCTTCAGGAGACTGAACTCAAAACTGCCATAATCACTTCAAGCGCGTGGCTTGCTTCCTGCTGGGTTTTGGCATGTCACGATCTTGTAGTGTGTTTGGGGTGCTGCAACTTGTGTGTGCCGTGTCTCTTCATCGCCGGTTTTTGAGGGTCTGACTTTGCCATTTCAGCACCTGGTGTTCTGAGAACTGTGCAAGATCTTTTCTTCTCACCTTTCTCCACAAAGTGTGTTAAAATTTGTTTTAAAGAAAAAATAGAAAAACCAGACTCTTCTGGTATACGTTTTTAGGTTTGTGTCAAAAAAACCCCAAAAAACCAAACTAAACCACAGTCTCTTCTGGTATGTTGTTGGTCCGTGGTCTAGTGATACCTTCTGTTTGTGTTAACTATGTGGAGTAAAGCAGTGTAAAAGCATACAGTGCTATGAAAACTTCTACTTGGAAAAGCATTCAGACAGCTTTATAAAAGAAGTTCTATGGGATCAGCTCAGAAGTGAGTAACGGGACTTGCTAAAGAATAGTGTAGGTGTAGAATAAGTGATGCCTGTTTTTAAGATGGTGTGACTGTTTTCAGTGTTGCTCAGCAGCGGCAAAACTGGAAAAATCAAGGTGCCTTTTTTCTTTGCTTTGCGTGGTTTGTTTTTTTTAACACACTTGTTATTAGATTTGATTGTGAAAAGGATATTGAAATACAGGCTACTCAAATGGAAAGTCTTGACAGACCCAAAGAAACTGGCGCAGGAGTAAAGCCATAGCAATAGTCCTAAAAAGTTTCCTCCCTGTTTTTCAGGGAGGGGAGGAAGGCTTCTCCGTAGTCTCTCTACTCGCCTTCAGTAGCCAAAGCCCTGCAGGAGCCATTGCTGGTGTGAAGGAGTAGATCCAGGACCAGGTGCTGAAAACAGGGTGATGAATTTTAGCAGCAGGCTCTCTTGCACGTGCTCCCTCTGAGGTGGAGAGAGAGGTAGACATCACAGCGTTGGTCTGTTACTGCTGGTTGGTAGATACCGGAACATTTTGGAGTCTTGCTCAGTAGGAATTATCCAAACAGTGAGTGTAACAACACCAGGTGTGAGTTTAAACAGACTGCGTTCTGGCTGGGTAGTAAACCCAGCGCTGAATAGTCCGTGGTCTTCTCAGTTTTTGTTCCTCGGACGTGGAGAGAAGCACATTAATCCTTCTGTCAGTGTAGCTTCTGTAGTCGAGAAAAGAAATCCTTTTTTAGCGCTGTGGCCTGTTGCAGTGTTTCTCCAATATACGTGTCTTTCGTGACTTGTATGAGATCTTTTGACTGCCTTTAAATTTTGCTATGTTGTGCTTGTTTCTTCCTCTGCTGTTAGTAAAAAAAACGATGTTGATGTGAATAGGTCTGTCTGAAGAGGGCCGATGGCAAATGGGTGCCTGCGGGCTGCTGTCAAGGGGTGTCTCTGGCGAGGGACCTCGTCTGGGCGAGGTGCGATTCCTCCAGCACAGCTCCTGCTTGTTGGTCACCTGGTCCTTTTGTCTTCCGCCGCCACAGCGTGTTTCGGCAGAACAGGAGGAGAGTCCCCGAGGCTCTCCGGTAGCTGCTGCAAAACTAGATTTGGGGGGGTGGGGGTGGTGGTTTTCTCTATTTTCAGAAGTGTTTTTTGGGGAGAGAAGATTATGTGCCAGGTCACTAAGAAAATGTAAAATCATTCCTAGCTTCTCGTAAAAGCAGCCTTTGTTTTTAACAAGCTGTGCAGTAAAGGAAACCTGGACATGTCAAACCGCATTTGAATTAAAATACTGGATAACCAGGTTTTTCCAAGAAGCATAATTCAAAGTATACTTACTAAGAAGAAAAATTTGTTTGCTTTTCTTTATGTTGGTTCTGCCAGAATATTCATTTGTTATTTGCTTTGTGCTGTACTTCTTGCTTATATCCTGATATGTGTGGGCTTTCCGAGCAAACAGAGTGCTCTGGGGAACTATTCCAACTTTTCATGAGCCAATAGCGTATCATTATGTTGATTTTTTTTTTTTTGGTAGTGTGTTGTTTTTTTTTTTTTTAAATAAAGCAGTTTAAGCATTGCAAGTTGTTTTTATTTAGGGTTATTTGCCGGGCATCTCCCAAAACCAAGACTTCCTTCTTAGCTCGTGATATTTTTAGGCTTTGAAGCCACATTTGGCAGCAAGCTTGCTGGGGAATTCTGCTTTATTCTCTAGCTGAAAATTCCTTTCTAAATCTGCCACTGATTTGCTGGAGGGTTGTACAAAGCAAAGCAAAGTGTGTTACCTTTTCTTTATGGCAGGTATGATGCGCTTTATGTATTTTCCTTTTGCTGCTGACACAGGGTGGAAGAAACTTGTGCTTGACCATGGTTACAAGCCAAAAATGATCTGCTTAAAGCCCAGTCTGGCCTCAAGATCCAGTAACAGTCACATAAAAATCATGTGAAATCAATCTCAGATGTCTGTTTGCACAACTGTATTCAGAACAAAGGATCCATAGCAAATATTATTTGCAGAGAGGAGTGCTCCTGGGAATATTCACTAAGGTCTAAAATATTTAATAAATGTCGGATCTGGGTATTACGACTTGTTCTGATTCTTTGTGGGCTGCTCTTCTGATTATCTTCTGTGATACTTGCTAGATGTCTTTTTAGGTAGTATTGAAATCGAATACTACTACTTAGTCTTGCTGTGTTCATCTTTTCCTTCAGAAGGAGTTGGAAAGTTGGAACAGTGCAGTCAGTGCTAGGACTTCTACCCTGCATCGGCATTCTTCAGGGGAATAAGAGCAACCCCAGGAATGGCCTACTGTTTGCTGCTCATTAGAGGACTCCCTAATTAGCTGACCTTTGCTGTTACTTTGCTTTGAACTTGCTTAAGAGTGATCTTTGCAGAAGTCAAGGTGGTGATGTATTAGTGAAAGGGCTACTTTCTGCAGGTCCGTGCTGATCGACGCAGGATCCGGAGGTATGGTCCTGAACCCAGGGCTGTTCCTCGGTGCGTGTTTCAGACGCGCGGTTGCTGAGGCAGAGTTTCATCTCTGTCGATGTGGTTTGTCCTAGCAGAGCCCTGTGAAGGAGGGCAGCAAGCAGCACTAGCTAGTCTTGCCTTTTGATGGGAATCTCCCTGTAACGATTCGCGAATGTGTGAAGGATGGTCACGTTTCTGTTTCCTGTGTTTCAGGTGATTGAAGTTTATGACTTGACTAAGGTGAAGTTAAAATATTGGTAAGTGACTTAAGACCTCCCATGATTTCTTCTTGATGACAGTGACTGGTTTCTCTCCTTTTTTTTAATCCTGAGTTCATTCTCTTTCAATCATTCTTTTATAAAAAAAAAAAACAAAATAACTGTCAAAAAACAGTTCCTTTCTTGAACATAGCACTTGATTAAATTACCAATTTACTCTTTCCTTTGGTCTTGGAGACTTCTTCCCAGTTTAAATATGTGGTACTGCTGTTACTAAACGTTTGTAGCATCCATTCAGTATTCTGAAGGCAGACTCATTATGTTTTCTTTTTCAGTGGTGTCCATTTTAACTCTCAGGCAATTGCTCCAACCATAGAACAAATTGATCAGTCATTTGGAGCAACACATCCAGGAGGTAAGCCAAAGCATTTCTGAGAATCGGAAGCACGCCTAGATTGACAGGCTTCTTTCTAGGAAGCCTTTCCTGTATGTCTGCTTAGAGAAATGTGTAGACGCTTCTGTTGTCAAATGTTCTGAAGCTGAGTTCCAGAGCAGTCGTGTTCTTGTAGCTGGGATATCATGCAAATGTGCTGTAAGTTCAACTGTGGCTTTCTTCAAGTGAAAACGTGAGGCAGAGGGTCATTGGCACAGAATGGTGGGTTCAGATATCATTAATGGTGTGTTTTGAACTGCCAATACCAGAAAATTGTGAGTTTTGTTGTTGATGCTGTTGTTTTCAGACGTGCTTATGCACGGTCAGCTCTCAAGCGTCCTTAGGGATTCAGTACACCACGAACATACCGACGCTTGAGCTGATCTCTATGCAGAGCCTGCCAGGACTGTTTGCTCGGGCTCCGTGCTCTGAGAAAGTGGTTATACCCCTGCTAGGACAGGATCGAGTCTGAGCCTGTGAATAACTGGCTTGCATCTCCCCGTGCCTCCTTCCTGTTACTGGGAACACTGAGGAGGTGTGAAGCCAGCCTGCATGCAGCCTGGACAAGGTCCTCTACAGCCTACTGTAGGTGACCCTGCTTCAGCAGGGGGTTGGACTAGCTGACCCACAGAGGTCCCTTCCAACCCCTACCATTCTGTGATTCTGTGACTAGGACCAGGACAAGTTTAATCTGGCTGAACACGCTCTTGACTCTTGCACAGCTGCTTGGCGGTTCACCACCTCTGTAGCAGGAAAAATACAATCTTTAAGCTTCTTGTTAACATATGACAATGGAGAGTTTGTTTTGGGGGTTTGTTAGGTGGTGAAAATAAGCCAGTGGTGAAACTTTGAAGAGGGTATTTGTAATTAATCTGCTCAGGAACCTTCAAGAAATGGACCCACAAACTGGCATAACAAGAAAGAAGGTTAAGTCCGTATAGGCGAGATACCCTTTTTAGAGCATCATTTTCTTTTTTTAGCTGAACCCAGGTCATTTGCGGTAGTCAGGCTGATCCCAAATAGTCTGGCGTTCTTTGTGATTGATGGCGATTGCAGATCCAGTCTTTGTCCCTGTTCTCTGTGGATGATCTCTTATACGTTACGGAACAGGATTTATTAACTGTGGAGGGTCATGTGGCGATAGTAATATCATTGCATAAAAGCCTGCCGTAGTAGATGAATATCAGATGGAGATAAATGAAGCTTGGAGGATTTCTAGCCATAATACCCCAAGGACCAGAACTGGCCTTTTTAAACTTCAGTCATGATTTTAACATTCCTCTAGGCAGAAACTCTGAGATCTGTAGTTAGATCTATTATGGAAATAGTATCTACAAGAGCTTATGCAGCATTTAGGAAGGGTGAAAGAGGTTCCATATCCTTGACAGTTTATAATTCTTGATTGTTCTGTGACAATACTTTTTTGCAAATATTTCGAAGTGAGGGAAATGCTTGCGTAATTGTGGTATTATGAGCCATAAAAATACATACTCAGCTGTAAGAGTTGCTTATGATAGGAATAACATGTTTTATTGTTGCATAAAATTGTACGCAAGCATTTAAAAGCATAGCTTGGCACCATGTGTCCCCATGCGGAATTTGCCAGAACTTGTGTGCCTGTCATCTTCAATTAAGAAAACCTGCACACTTGCTTCATCTGATGGTGGTATTTCATAACGTCTCCGCGACCAGTGACATGCAGATAAGAAAATGTATTTATTAAAATGTTGACATCTATTACCATTTCACTAGTGCATTTGCTTATTCAGTTTCCTCACTTGGAAATCGTGTATCTTCCATTAACAACCTACTTAGCAGAAGTAAATGCTCTATGTTAAGCTGTCTGTCCTATACAGTTTGAACTGTATGTTGCAATGCAAGTTTTTGATAACTTTTTTTTAATCTTTGGGTTTTCTGAAACAGGAAAGGCAAAAAACGGGAATAGTTTTCAGCATGTGGGAGGGATGATGACCGTGTTTTCATATCCCACAAAAAATAGAGCTGGGCTGGAGAAAGAAACCTTCCTCTTAATGTGGCAAAAGTACCCAATGCCAGTTTGCGTGAATCAAAGTATGGCATAACCATCCCTTGCTTCTCTGTGCCAGCACTCCTCCAAAAGCCCACTGCAAGCCCTTGAAGTTTCAAAGTCTTTTGTTGTTGACCTCTGCACGTTATCTCCACTAGAATTTCAAACAAAATGTCGTCTTTCACTTCAAACCAAGGGGGTTGCAGCAGAACTTTCCTGCAACAGGATACAGTGATCGTTTCAAAACATATTTCAAAAGGTTAGCAGCAGTTTTGTGTTGAAACCGGCCTTCAGTGAGCAGTTTTGGTTTTGCCAAATCGGTGGTTTTAAAAAAGAGGAGTCAGCAGGAAAATTGCAACCAGCTTCATTACTTTTTGGCTAATGTTAGTTTCAATCATTGTAGTGTCTTTGTCATGAGGCTGATTGAATTGTGACCGCTTTGGAGGTCAACAGCTTCATCCAAGCTGGGATTTTATCCCAAATTTCCATGAGTCTCTGGCCTGACCTCCTGCTGGGGAGCACGTGCTCTTGCCAGTGGTTCTGTTGAAATCACATCCTGCTCCAAGTCCTTGGATAAGGGCTGTGGGGTGGAACCGAAGTCAGAAGGTAGAATGAAAAAAAAACAACCATTGTTCCCTCCTGCCACAGCGACCTTGCGAGGCCGGGGGGGATCCAGTCCTCCAGCCCTGTAACTCTCAGAGGCTTCGGAGGTTGCCTGAGTTCTCCTGAGGTGCCAGAAAAGTCTTGTGCTTGATACCAGTAAGACTTGACTGCTGGGTCTGCCTCTGCTGTTCTCAGGACTGCGTCCCTCTGCAGCCTTGCTGGTGTCGGTGGCTCTGTCCCATCCCGCTCTCCAGAGCCGTCACCCAGCTGGTCACACAGTGCGGCTCTCCTGGAAGGGAGATGCTCTCGCCTTCCTGCACCCCGGCCGCAGCAGCAAAGCAGCAGTCTTTTTGCTTCTATCAGCAATTTTGAATGGGATCATTCTGCAGGGTACCTGTGTAGTAAATAAATTAAAAAAAAAAAAACACAAACCAAAAGGCTTACCTTGTTCAGTCACGTGGTTGTGACACAGAGTCATGAGGCAGACGCGAGAGAACCTGGTGAGCATTAAAACTTTCCTTGCCCTTTAAGCCCAAACATCAACAGACATTGCAGGGGATGGGAGCTGGTGCGATTTATATCATCAGATATCACGCTTGGCATGACGAGGGGAAAAACACTGCTCCAGCTGGCTGTGGGCTTTGGAAAAGATGCATCGTCATTTATCAGGAGAGAGATTTGTGTCATTTTCCTGCAGATCAAAACACTTCCCTTTCCCCACACGTTTTCCTTTGAGTGACAAGCAGGGAGAATGCTCTTAACCAGCATATTCCGTAGAAAAGGCAGATGATGACTTCTGAAAGCTTAATGCTTATTGCTCAACTTTATTTTTCTGTCCTGGGCGGTCTGGCATTTTCCGGAGATCTTGTGACACATTGCTCAAGTTGGATGTTTGAAAGACACTTTGAGGGGTGGGAATATATTTATATGCATTTTCTCTCTGTGCTATGTCATCTTAAATATAGAATTGTAAGAAAAAAAGAGAATATTGAACCAATTTCCTTTGGTAAAGTGGAAGACAGCAGCTTCTCTTGTTGGACTGTTTCTTGATTGTTTTTTGCCTCTGCTGTTTTCAAACTGTTTTGCAAATGAACCAGCTTCTGTGTGCTAGAAGAACACTGTGTTCCCTCCAGCGTCTACCAGGCGCAGGTTGAAGCTTGGTAGCATCAATCCCAAAACTGTTTCCATGCTCCCAGTCTCCTGGGATTCTTTTTAAGCTTGCAACAGTCTCACAAACAGTTTGTCTTGTTAGAAGAAGTACTGGGATGGCTTTTGTTGCTGTGATAGCTGATGGTGTGCAATTTATTGCAATAAATCAGGACATCTCGTGACGTGATGACAGTCTGTGCATGTTCTGTTTTATAACTGCTCTTTGTACAAGCTGACCGATCGGCAGGGGTTACGATTTTAATGACCATTGTCAATGGCCTGGGACCTGTGTGCCCGAAGCATTTCCTCCCCGTGCCACGTTACTGGGGAGGGCAGGTGGCTGCAGCAGGGCACGAGAGGGAGCGAGCTCCTCGTGGGGAGGAGGGCTGGAAGCGGCAGCGAGGTACCTGTGCGCTTTGGATCCGGAACGTGCTTCCCAGTGGCACGGAATACAGAATTTATCAGCGTTCTGGCCACGTCCCTCTGAAAGGTTATTATTGTACAAGTGCTTTGCATAACAATGAACAGAATTGTTTTGTACTAATAGGAGCTGTTTAAACTACTCCAGTGATATTAAGGTGTAATTGATGGTGTCATATTGTATAATTGTATCATTAGGGGTAGGTTAGTACCTACAGGCTTCCGCAGGCAGCTCCTACTTCAACGAATCTAAGGGTTCCCTTATTGCTGTGTTTCCACTGCAGTGGATTAAAAGGGAAACTCTTACTCCTCTGTGTAACTGTGTTCCTCCCGCAGCTTGAGATGTAGGAAGTTCACTGAGGTCATGAAAGTGCTGCAGCTCTGAACGGGGGAATTCTTCGTTTATTTTGGTAACTCTGTTTTTTCTTTCTTTTCCCTTGCAGTGTATAATTCAGCTGAGCAACTCTTTCACCTCAATTTCAGAGGACTGTCGTTTTCTTTTCAATTAGACTCCTGGACTGAAACTCCGAAGTACGAGGTCAGCAATCTTGCTTAGTTAATGGATAGTCTTTTTGCCTCTATGGTGCTTGCAAAATATCACCTACAGTGGGTCTCACCTGCAAGCGATTTCCTTCCAAATTACTGGTTTCTTTTAACTCCTCAGTTGTTCTGTTATTCATGCTATGTAGCCATTTCAAAGTTAAAAATTTTCTTCCTTTGAGGAGGGGGTGTATGCTTAGAGGTTTTGCTAGCATGATGAACTGGGACTAGCAATGCTGTTGTAGAAAGGAGCCTTCTAAAAATACTGGTGCTCTCTATGCAAATACATAAATATTAAGCAATCTACTGAAAGGCTGTTCTTTTATCAGATATTTTTGAATCTCATCAAAGTGATTACACAACTAAACTAGGGTAGAGTTAATAAAATAGATCTTCATCATAAGTGTCCTTCAGTATGAGTGCTTTTAGAAAGCCAGATGAATGTGCTTTACTTGTAATGCCTGTTTGCCTATTCACCAAGTGTTTGGAAGAGTCACTGAATAATTGAACGTATTACTGCATTCTCATAAATCTTTGGAAATCACTGTCTAGAGTGGAAACAAGATCAGGTCTTCTGTGATTTCCAACTATGCTAACAAAAATGTATGTGTACCTTGTTTTGTGTGAGGATGGAAACGCTCTCAGTCGTATTATCTAGGCTTACCAGTTAAAAAGAATGTGTGCTCTATAGTATTAAAGTAAAAAGTAGCTTGTAAAGAGGCAAAACAAAGCGGGATAAATCAACCAACACGATCACACATATTTTTCTGTCACAGCCTAGTACTTCTGTTGTGTTTTGGCATGTGAAAGAACCAGGGGCTAAGCAGGGAAAGTTACTACTCACCAGTAATGAAGGTCAGCTGGGTTTTGGAAATATTCAAAGGTAGATAGAAACCTTGGAAGCCAAACAGAAAGAGTGTCCCAACGCAGAGAAGATGCTTTTCATGCAAGAGTTCCCGGGGCATTTATAAATGAAATAGGCTGAGCTGCTATGAAAATCAATTGGTATACTGAAGATATGGCAAGATGTTAAAATAAAATCGCTACAATCAATATTAACCCTTGCATCCATGTGTCTTGTTTTGGTACGTGGTTCAGTTCACTAAGAAAACAGTTAGGGATAGTTCCTGACAGTTTGGTGCAGATGTGCTTTGAGAGGGACGTGGTGTGGTTCTTGGGGATGATTCGGTTCTTTACAGCTGCCAGAACAGTGGAGAAAAAAATTTTGCATTCTGAAAGTCTTTCATCCAGTTGTTCAGGTGAGATGATTAAAGTGTCATTTGCACAGAGTGAAAGGCGAGATTCTCCCCAGGTTATAAATAGTAGGAACAGTTAGGGTAGGTTAGAAAACAGAGTAGCATGAAACTGTCCACAGGGAAGATGACTGTTTGTGGACCCTTTCAGGGACGAGCGCTGGGAAAGGCCGGGCGAAGAGTGAAATCTGAAGATGTCAAAATCTTTCAAGTTCAGAGAGGATCGTACAGGAGCGCTGAACTAGTTAGCAGTGTAAGCTCTGCTTATGGAAATGAAAAAGCTCTGAAGGAAACTGGGGGCTGTTTATATAGCTGGTGAGGAGAACATGAAAACCTACTCGTGCTGTTTCTGTTAAGAAATGAGGCATGCGTGACCTGGGCGTTTGTGTAGCTCTTGGGAATTTTTCTCTGTCGTCAAGGCATATGTTTGTTAAAAAACAATCTGAAGTCTGACTGCTTTAGAAAGCTGTGTTGTGAGGTGGTCACGTTCTAGGCAAGCTCAGAGGATTGAGATCGGGGCATCTCTAGATCTGCAAAGTATTGGTGGTTTCCTTCTAAATCCCTACAGCAGTGAAAGTTGTTGCTCTGGGTTAGTTTTTTTCCTAAGAGCAACTCTTTGTGTTATCCTGCTAAAGTAGACCAGGATAATGGTTTGCATATTGTGCATCTTGGTTTTGCTGACTGCTGGTGACCAAGTGAGTTTCTTTTCTGCCCAGTGCCAGCAAAGTATGTTGACAGTGTTGAAGAAAGGTCTTGGCATCTTCAAAGTTGAAAGGAATACGTTCTTACCGCACTGGCAGAATGAATCCGACTTCCTCAGCACGCTTTCTGTTTGAGAGCACGCAAACATCCCCGTCAAAACAATACGTGTAAGAATGTGGCAGCCAATCTATTTAATGAAGGAGTCTCTCTTCATCAGATAAAGGCAAATAACAAACCAGAAAAAAATGCTAAAAGGCTAAAATTAATGCAGTGGGAGAGAAAAAAGAACTTCTACCTTTAAGATAGCTGATGTCTTAGAACATAAGTACAGGGTATTGGCACAAATACTTCTATATTGCTCGTTGCCAGGGATCAAATCAAGAAAATTTGAATTCTCAGTACGCGTATGGCTAATTGTCAGAGTAGTGCTGTCTTTTGGTGGATAACCATAGTGAGCATGTCACACCAGCGTGGGACTCCAGGAGTGGTGTGAATGTAAAGAAGCACCGTTAGAAGGGCGTTCTGTTGTTGTTTTTCCTCCTTGTCTTTGGCTAGATACTGACCTGAATTGGTAAGCCCATGCTGTATTTCTGATGTAATTTATAACTCTGACCTGAAGTATCTGCTGTGTCATGTAATGAGGATGTTTCTGTGTATCCACAGCCGAACTTCGCCCATGGTCTGGCCTCTCTGCAAATTCCACATGGTGCGACTGTGAAACGTATGTACATCTACAATGGCAACAGCCTGCAGGATACCAAGTACGTACAGCTGGTCGTGCTGGTTTGAGCATTTAGAATATACTTTTTCTTCCTCATTTATTGAGGGTTTTGCAAATGCTAAATATATTCATATTTATATATATAAATATATGTATAGTTCACTTTGGTCTTTTATGAATATGGTAGTGTGCAGAATGCCTTTAGATGCCAACCTTTTTCAAATTTCCATAGGTGGTGTCCACAGACCTTATAATCAAATGTTGATTTGATTTATGTTGCTTGAAAATCAGCTTGGCTCAGTTGTAGTAGGCTGATTCAGTTGACCCGAAAATTAATTCATTAAGTAAAGGAGGAAATGTGATGCATATGGTAAGAGACGCAGTTAGGATATTCTTCCTCCATTTTGTTTGCATGCTAATAACCTCTCCCTAGACAAACAGACCTTGGTGTCAGCAGGCAGTCAGTTTGTAGTCTGTTGGTGCTATGTGTGTCAGGGCAGGGTCCTGCCAAGCAAGGGTCTTAACCCCTATTGCTATTACAAAAATAGCAAAATATGTATTTTCGGGCTTAAACCATATGCATAATCTGCCATATATTCAGTATGTTTGCAGTTACCTGACTGAACTTACCATTCTGAGGAAGCTAATCTTCATGCCTTAATAATAATGGAATAGTGGTTGTTTAATATGGTTAGTGTTTTCTAGGGTATTGTATTCTGTCGTCTGTTAAACAGTAATTTATTGCACAACACCTGATGTCTTGTTCATTGTTCCTGGGCTTCCTTACTCGAGGAAAAATTGAAAGCACTTCTGTAAATTCTTCCTTTCAGCTTATGAATACCCAAGCTGATAAGGTGGTGGTTTTTGCTGAGACAGTGGTGTTTTAATGCTAGAAGATGATGAACACGTCTGTGGATTACTGCTCAGAAGGGGGGGAGCCTTGTTTATGCAGAGATTGTCTCCTAATTAGAAAGAAGCGCACTTGAGGAAAACATTGTTGTCTGTGATGTGGTGGGCTTTAGTGAAAGCACTGATTGTCGNNTGGGGCTCTGGGGTGTGCGTGAGAGCTCAGAGCCTGACTTTCAGCTCATGTCATTCACACAGGCAAATTTTACGGAGCATATACAAACTAACACACGAAAAAGCAGCTTTTCCATTGAAAATACCTTTCTCGGGGCTGTTACAATTTTCTCAAATATTACTGTAATTGAATTAAAATGAGAACCGTCCCAGTAAAGCAGCGCAGTTGTTTGTGGTGTACCTGCACAAGGTGAATTCATGTTCTGGGCTGGGGAATACCTTCCCAAGAGCAGCGAGCGCTTCACAGAGAAGGCTTTTCTGCTGCGTTTGGCTGGTATGCCTCGTTCGAGGTTTAGGCATCTTTAAAAACTGCACAACTTTCGGCTTCCCTGAGAGAAGCCTGAAATGATCTGTCCTCATAGGAGGCATCCAGAGGCTAGATACAGTTTCTGTGATTTCTGGAGCCTTTGAAACTTGCTGTTTGTTTCATTAGCAGTGCAGGTCCTGCATTGGAGTGCTGCCTTGCTCTTCCTCTTTCTCTTACCCCAGACTTTCTGGTACTTGTCTTTAATCTACTAATCTTCAGTTTGAGTTAGATGCAGCTGTGTCAAAATTAACGTGTTCTGTTCCAGTGAACCAGTATCAGATTTTTAATAGAAAATTTGAAGATTAAGCAAACCCTATGCAGATTTTTTGTGTGATCGGTTTCAGGGCTCCCTTGATGCCCCTCACCTGTTTCCTTGGTAATGTGTACGCTGAGAACGTCGATGTTCTGCGAGACGGAACTGGACCCTCAGGTTTACGGCTTCGCCTACTCACTGCAGGTATTAGTGATACTCGGAATACAGAACTGTGTGCTTTCCTCGGGAAAAGAGGGGTAAACCTCTATAAATTAAGCATAGATTATTTGTGATGATTTTTCAGGCAATTTCAAACTGTTCTATATATGTTATTTTGAACTATTGGAAACAAAACCCAACAAAAACCCTGTGAAGCTGAGTCTGCCTGCTGCTGCACTGCTCTGGGCCAGAGGAAATCAGGGAGGACTGTAGCCCTGTCCTCGGTATTTCAGAGTCCTTGGAGACTGTTTGCAGAAGTGGAATTTGTCTCCAGGTGCATGTGTAGAATAAAACAGACGCAAGCACATCACTGAGAAACAGGAGAAATCAAGAAACCTGATGTACATGTGCTTTTTCTGAGATTCCAGTGAGCTGGGTGACATTGGTATTTTTGTGATTAATTCTGGAAGGCTTCTAAAAAAGCCAGCAAGAGACTACATCGATGCTACAGCACGAGGCTGCACTTTAAATCCAATTCCGTTTTCATTTGCTGCAGGACACAGCAGTGGAAGGGACAGAGGCTGACAAATACCTTCTCCTTGTGTGTGCTTTCGGAGACGGGGGAGCTTAGAAATTAGGGAAAGATACGATGACTGCAAACGAGCCCTGTTCAGTCACCGTGACTTGAGACTTGACAATGGTTTTAAGAAAAAAATACTGAGATGTTTTTAAAAATTCTCGTTAGCAGGCTCAGCTTTTGACCTGTTCTGATTACTAGCTGTATATGTGTATTGAGGAAACACTGGGAATACATTCTCCATGTGCAAAAGTTAAAGGAGAAAATTTAAGGTGAAAAATAAAAAAGTATGAATAAAAATGGAGCAGATGTTTTCAAGTTACTTTGCTTCTCTCTTTACAGAGGAAGATAATGGAGAGCTGCCTAGGACAGGGAACATATATCCTCGTGTACTAGGGAAGGACTTAGCTATAACATCAGAATAATATAAGTGATTTTGAGAAATTGGACACTTCTAAGGTAGAGTGTCAAGTTTAGTTAAAATATATATATGTAGCTTAAAGGAAATGTTGTTGAATAAAATAATTATTAAAATATCTCACTAATGTTCGGACTAAAGCTTGCGGAGAGGTGGTCTGGACATGCTGTGCTTGTCTGGCTAAAGCTTGCAGAAACTCCTTTGTAGAACATATTACACACCTGGTCTAGCATGAGTTTCTCTGCAGGTCCATTAATTTGAAGTAACTCTTGCTTAAGAAAGCAAGGATGACTCAATCGGACATTTCTGATTTATTTTGTCTGGGAGATAGCTGCATAAATAATGTATGGTGAGAAGAGCTAAGTGTGTATTTAGAGCACATCCTGTACTTTGCAGTAACTGCTGCGTACGTGTACGTGCGTTCTCATCAGTGTGAGATGCTGCACCCCTGAAAGCAAATGGGGTCGCAGACTGTAAGATCTTTCCGTTTCCTAACATCTAGGAAGGTAGGTCGGCCATTCATCTGCATAATGGCTCTTCAGTAAGATCCGTTTTTAACAAGCATCGTTTGTGTAGGAAGGTGCTGCCTGCCGATTTAATAAGCTATGGGAATGTTCAGTAAAGAATTTATGCCTTGTGATACAGTTGCCATGGATGAGAAATTTCTCATTATGGCCTTTACTTTTTTGGCTGCTGGGGGAGTTACTTAGATTACACACACTTTATAGCTTTGGAAATACATCTCTAGTTGCTAAAGGAGAATATTTTAAGGATAGAAATAATTCCTGGTACTTACTGCTAATAACCAACTGATGAAATTGAGACTGATGAGGAAAGCAAATCACCTTTGCATGAATGGCAAGGGAGTGAAGATAGCATTGCTGAGGCTGGAGCTGAAGGTGGGGATCTGTGCAACAGTCAGCACATACGTGACTTTGATAAGAAATGTTTAAACCATTGCAAAATAAAGGGTTAGATTTAGTTTGGCGCTGGTGTCTGAAGAATGCAACTGGTTTGTGATGAATGGAGGAGTGCTACGCTTTCGGTGTTGGTTTGCTGGTGTGGTCTCTGATCGGGAAGGGTGACTTTCGAGTTGTTTTCCATTCCTCAGGTTGTGGCCCGGGTGTTTTAGCCGATGCCAAGATGCGGGTATTTGAGCGTTGTGTGTACTTCGGTGATTCGTGCCAGGATGTGCTGAGCACCCTGGGGTCTCCACACAAAGTCTTCTACAAGTCTGAAGATAAGGTGAGGGAATTGATTCAGGTGCAGGACTTCGTCTCTGTTCAGTGCTCTCTCAGTTTGATCCCCGGGCCTGCATTTTGCAAGGCCGGTGAGGTTAAACTTCCAAGTAGCGTGAATTACAAGTGCTTCACTTGACATATGGACATATGGTATATGACATATGTGCTTCGCTTGACCAGGATGAACCGTTGCATAATTAGATTTTAAAAAGCTTTTTTAAGCTAAATTGATGCAAGCACCTGTTTAAATTTTAAAAAAGCACATAATTTTAACATTTGAAAATTGATAAAAACGGGAGCACTTCTGAATCCACAAGAGCCTTCGCAAGTGTGTGCTACCTATTTTTTAATTATATTTTATGCAAAATAACTTTGGCATATACTTTGATCCTTTGCTGATGTTTTTACATAGCAGTATGTGAGTAAACCTGTTACTTCAGATAACTAAAAAGGCAAAAAACCCCTGATGTGTCACTGTGCTGCTGCAAGCAGCTGATGGGCCTGTCATGAAGCACAGTATCTTCTATATTTGAACAAGGGCATCAAATAGATCATGGCAATTTGTTTAGATGTAGTGATGTTCTTAAGGACATTCATTTTTGTGAGCATTATTAAATACATCTGAGAAACGTGTTTCTTACAGATGAAAATCCATTCGCCCTCGCCCCATAAGCAGGTCCCGTCAAAGTGCAATGACTACTTCTTCAATTATTTCACGCTTGGAGTGGTGAGTGGGAAGCTTCTGTAAACAAATTCATGTGAAGTTTTGATTTGGTTACACTGAAATCTTTTCAGAAGGCCCAAGGCTGTGGGAAATGGGAGACTGCAAAACTTGTGATCGCTGCCTGAGGACTCTCTGGATGTGAAGAACAGCGCTGACTTTTCTCTGGCACTCGCACATTCAGTCAGCAACGTTTTACGTCTCCGCCAGTGGGTGGAGGGCTCTTCACGTTTGTGCCTTGGCATTCTCCGGGTTTTCTTCCTCTGCCCTGTCTAATGCATAGATATACCAGTTCTTGTTTGCGAAATCCGTGCTCCTGTCCCACAGAACTGGGATAGGCATGTTGTGAAAGCTTACTGAGTTGTGGGATGTAGTTCAGCCTTCCTCTCCCTCCTTACAGCTATTTTGCTTTAGTCTGTGTTACTGTAAAGAACACGCAGAAAGACAGGACCTCCTTAGAAAACTTGCCAGAGTTAGCAAATGGATCTGCGGTTGTGACTGAGGGCTGGAGGAAATGTGTGTTTATTTGAATTTACAAGTAGTCTCATTTTCAACGACTACTTTGCATAGTTCCATTCAGTTCCACTTGGATACATACCGCTGTACACAGGTGCTGCTGTAACTAATCTGAGGTTAATTTAGGGAAAGCCACCTTCTTCTATCCAAATTACTTCATGTCTGTCTGGTTTTTCTTCAACAGGATATTCTTTTCGATGCAAACACTCACAAGGTGAAGAAATTTGTCCTGCATACGAATTATCCTGGTCACTACAACTTTAACATGTGAGTGTAGAGAACTGACCTGTTAAAGAGTATTGTCAAACATCTGAAAAGAACGTGTTAGGTTCCCTTTACAGAATTCCAGCACTTCTTTTTGCAAGTGTCTTTGGTGTATCCGGTAACCCATGGGGGTTTCAGCCATCACTATTAGCACATTTTCTTACGATTTTCTTTTTACTCTTAAATGCCTTTATGTTGTCAAGTATGTCTTAAACCAGTAAATGAGGTAAGGTAGTTCTTGGTCCAGCTATGATGAGTGAGCTCACGTGGTATTAGCAAGAGTGTCCATTTACCGGTACGTAGGCCGCTATTTTTTTCCTGACATTATTCCAGTAGTGGTTTTTAAAAAACTTGTCTCTCATGCTTCTGGACATGTTTTTCAATGCTTTTTAAATGTAAACTGTTTAGGGGAGGAACGAGAGTTAAGGAATAAGTGATTGGGTGTCTGATTAAAGCAAATGTGTTTTCAGGCAGTTGGCATTAGTGACAGATATCTGTAGTAACTGTTTCTAAGCTATTTCTCCATCCACTCTGTGTAACAGCAGAGTAATTTGTGCATGTTCTAAAGGACCCTTTGTGTCCTTTAGAAAAGTGTTTTAGGACATTGCCAGGCAGCTGCCTTTTTTTGATGTAGAAAATAGAAATGAGAACTGTTCTGCTTAATCTGTTGACACTGAGGCTGTCATTTTAGTATTCGTGTGACTTTTATTTATTCATGTGACTTCTCATTAAACTGGTTTGTTTAATGCCCTAAGTTTATGCTATGCAGTTTATTTTGGGTCTTCTGTTTTCTAATAGCTTTACGATTTGCACTTTCTAGATACCATCGCTGTGAGTTCAAGATTCCGCTAGTCATTAAGCGAGGTGAGTAGCTGGTCTGTCGTCCTGCTTCAGGGGCTGTGTACTCCAAACTGCTCGAGGGGGACGTATGATCAATTGTCAGTTCTAATGCATCCTTCATTATCAGAGGATGCTACCAGTGAAGGTCATTGAGACATGGGAGAGATTTTGGGTTGAGGTTTCAGTTTAAGTGAAAAACATATTTCAGGACAAGTTCACCGGTTCTCTGATTTCACTTATGAATATTTAGCTGCAACATCACTAGTTGTCTGTAATGCTGCCACGCTGCTAAAATCAATTACCTTGTACCCGGAGGCTCAAAATCTGCAAGGCAGTGTTAGTCTGAGCTGGTCTGTCTAATCCACTGTTTAACTTAAACTATTAAACTTGCTCTTTAAAGGCTTATTCATGATATTTAATATAAACTGGTTTAGCTGGGAATGAGAACAAACATCTGGAATATGCTGGCTCTGTGTGCTGACAAAGTAGGTCTATTGTGTTCACTTGACAATCTCCACTTGAAAAAAAATACATATCTAATCAGTGGCGCTGAATTCTACAAGGTAGTTGGATCTGCTGCGCTCTGTGCATGTAAGTAATCTCAACCTTGTTTGAAGATCATCACGATCAAGGTAGACTTCTTATATTAAGAACTAACAGCTGTACTGGGAAAGTGTGTATTTTGATTATCCAGGGAATACTGGACACTTGCTAGATCTTGGCCGGGGATACTTTCATTATTTTGATTGGTTGTCACCGAGGGCACTTACCTGTGTGAAGTGCAATTTTCCTGTGGCTGTCACAGCAGTTTGAGCATGTAGAGGAGTAAAAACCGGGAAAAATAGGTCTGTATACGCAGTCTTATGCGAAAGCTGATTTGTGCGTCAGCCAAGAGAATAAGCATGAAAGTAGTTTTAAAATTATTTCCCCTTGGGTTATTGTGCACTACTTCAAAGGCGTTCATATCTGATCATTTTTATTCACCTCAAGTATTACCATGAGTTTCTTCTGAATATGTCTGGGGTTTTTTTTGTTTGGGTTGGTATGGTTTTTTTTCTCACTGACCTTTTTGCTCTCTAGCTTATGTTCAGGACACTAACAAGTTGTAAACAGATGGTACAAGATTCATGAAGAGCCTCTCTTTCTCTCTTAACATCTGATGGCAGTGCCTGATGCAGCTTTATTAACTCCCGTCTCTAGTTCAACTTCAGACAATAAATTGACAGCCAGAGTTCAAACTGCACAGATACTAAACTCTTTCAACACAGAGTGTGTTTACTTAGCAGGTGGAAGATGATACAGAGGAGTTTTCAATTAAATTAAAGACCATTTGCTTGTGTTTGACTAGGTCCATTCCTACTGCTTCAGGAAGGTGCTTTCGGTATTCAGAACTCCCTGAATGTATGTAAGAAATAGTGCTTGAAACCACCACCAAACAACTGTTTGGCACACCTGAGGGACAGGATGCCATCCAGAGAGACCGGGACAAGCTGGAGAGGTGGGCCTGTGTGAACCTCAGGAGGTTCAACAAGGCCAAGTGCAAGGTCCTGCACCAGGGTCGGAGCAACCCCTGCTATCAGTACAGGCTGAGGGGTGAAGGGATGGAGAGCAGCCCTGCTGAGAAGGACTTGGTGGTGTTGGTTGATGAGAAGCTCAATGTGACCTGGCAGTTTGTGCTCGCAGCCCAGAAGGCCAACTGTTCCCTGGGCTGCATCCCCAGCAGTGTGGGCACAGGGCGAGGGAGGGGATTCTGCCCCTCTGCCCTGCTCTGCTGAGACCCCCCAGGAGTCCTGCGTCCAGCTCTGGAGCCCTCAGCACAAGACAGAGCTGGAACTGTTGGAGCAGGGCCAGAGGAGGCCCCAGCAATGATCCAAGGGCTGGAACCCCTCTGCTGGGAGAGCTGGGGCTGGTCAGCCTGGGGAGGAGAAGGCTGCAGGGAGACCTTGGAGCAGCTGCCAGTACTTGAAGGGAGTTTATAAGAAAGCTGGGGACAGGCTTTTTAGCAAGGCTTGTTGTGATAGGACAAGGAGCAATGGCTTTAAACTAAGGGAGGGTAGATTCAGACTAGATAGAAGGAAGAAATTTTTACGATGAGGGTGATGAAACCCTGGCGCAGGTTGCTGAGAGAGGTGGTTGGTGCCCCATCCCTGGAAACATTCCAGGCCAGGTTGGATGGAGCTCTGAGCAGCCTGGTCTGGTTGAAGATGTCCCTGCTCGCTGCAGGGGGTTGGGCTAGATGACCTCTAAAGGTCCCTCCCAACCCCAACCTTTCTATCATTCTATGAATTTATTTTTAAGGCTGTAAGGATAAATTCAATGCTGTCCTCACCTGCAGCTTTTTTTGTTCTTTAACGTGTAGAGGATTGTTTTTTTTCTTTTTTTTTTCCCACAAGAATGATACTGGGGACTGTCATTCCCAAGCTCTCNACTACCTTTGTTTCTGAGAGCGTNGCATTTCCTGAGTCTCAAGCTGTGGATTTAGCCAGGTTCCTTTCCAAGCNCCATGGAGTGTTTCACACGCTTGANNAGTGGCACGTCATGCTGTCTTGATGAGACATGTTAACCTAGTGCAAAGAAATGTAGGTTTTTTACACTGACATTCTTCTATGTAAGATTACAGCTTAAACATCCATAGTGTTAGAACTTGGAACTTGCTGTAAATGGGCAGATTTATTTAATCACCTTAACTGGTGTTGAATCAGTGTTACTAACAATTCTGGTTGCTAGTAAATGCTGGTAAATTTCTATATGAACTGATCTAATGCTTGTCTGCCTCCAGTTATCTGAACTAACCTCCCAAAATGAAGGATTGTATAAGAGACTGCTCAAGCATAAACTGTAAAGGCTTTTCTGTTTTTCTTCCATAGATAGTGCCGATTCACAGCCTGAGACGTGTACGACGTACAGCAAGGTAAGTCAGCACAGATCCTTTAGATGGATTAAGGAGAGAAGGAAAATGTTCACTTCTGCGCAGAATTTGCTGTATGCTTTGAAGAAATAATGGCGGTTTTATTGTGTTGTTTTAAAATCGACAAGTAGAAGGCATTTCTCGGGCAGCAGCAGGCGTTACAAAAATGTCACTGCCAGCGTGACGCCTCCTGATGACAGTGAGCTCCTTAAGGACCATGTAGCCTTACCACCTAGGTGGAATTCCCAGCTGGGCGGCTGCTGCAGCGTGTTTGAGAGCTACACGAAGTTGAAGAACGTCTCAAAAGTTGTGGTCAGCAGTGTCTCTGCAGCTGACATTCAGCCAGGGTCAGCGCTGCTCGCTTGGCTTCTGCCAGATGAAGGCTTTCCTTGGTGAATGTTGGGTTATGTACTGGGAAGAAAAAACTGGGAGTCGGCAACCTGGAAGCTGCCATTCTTTGTTTCTTGGTTTGAATTACTTGCATCCGTCGTTGCTTTGACTTACTTCAGTCTTGTGTGTGAAACTGCAGCTTCTCACGAAGTCTGCTCAGAGTCTGAAAACTGCTGGACATTCCCAGTCATGAAAGAATGCGGCTTTCCTCCTCTTCTCCAAACTTGACGCTTCAATCAAGGACAGGCTTGTGGGAGAGGGAGCAGCGATGCTGTTTTTCCCTCTGTAAAGCTGTGTAAGAGGATATTTTGCTGAGGTTTCCCACTGCAATGCTACAAGACTTACGCTACATTTTACCATAGGACCCATAGAATTTTTTTGTATTAATAATTCTAATTCAAAGCTATTTTGAGACAAAACCAAGAGTAGACCCAAGAGAACTCCCTAGCCTTAGTAATGGATAGTTTCCGTTACTGAGCATGGCTTCGGTCACAGAATACTTCTGTAAATACAACCTCTGCGTGCAGCAGGCGAGCGTGTCACAAACCAAAATGTACCTGAGTCTCCTGGATGAAAAGAAGAGTTTTGCCGTGCCTCGTTTTAACGCCGAGTCTTTGCTGTCTTTGCAGTGGGACAGTATTCAGGACCTGCTGGGGCACCCTGTAGAGAAGCCGGTGGTACTTCACAGGTAAGGACCTCTCTTGTGTGGCAGGGATTGAGCGGGAGCGGAGGATGAGTTGAGGCAGAGGAAGGCCATTTATTGCACTGGCTACTTCTGGGCCGCTTTGCGGATACGTTCAGACTTTTTGGCCGCTAGCAAGACTAGATAGCTGTTCTTGGACAAAACAGACTGACACGTGGAATGAAAGCTTGGAAAACTTTGGGATGAAATTTCCAGAATTCCTTGAACTGTGAAATGCAGAGAAGAGCTGAGCAGCATATAAAGAAGTTTCTCTGTTTACATGTAGCTAATAGTTTTAGTGTAGATTTTTTTTTTGTACTAGTCCTATGCATTTCAGCAACGTGGTGTCACGCCGCACAGAGCATAGTGCGTGACAGCGCCCTGTCTGAAGAAACCTTGCTTTCAGGAACGTGTGTAGCTGTTCTGCAGTTCTCTTGGCCTGACTGGAGACAGAACAACGTGCTCCCGCTTGCTCCATTTCTGCGGGGGTTGTGCTGGGTGCTGGGTTAAATGGGCATTACCTGCGTGCACTGCTATCGTTCTGTGATATGAAACTGTGATTTATCTTGGGACAAGGGTAAGTCATGGGTACTGTGAAAATACTGCAGCACTTTCAGATATTTTCATCAAGCTTTCATCTGATTTTGAGCTTGAATATTTGTTTTCCCCCTAAATCATTGTGCCCTTTGCTCCCCTTTACTCCTGTTTTGTTTCAATGTGGTTGTCAGAGCAGAAGCCACGTAAAGTAAAGCTGAGGTGAAACAGTGATTAGATGGAGCCCTTCTGTTTTCTGTCTGTGTTGTAGCAAGTAGTTCAACCACAGTTTGCTTTACTGAGCACATCTCGAGTGCCTCGGGCATGCCATTTGAGAAAATGGGCAGTCACAAGAAAAGCCAAAAGGTAAATTATTGGGGGGGGGGTTGGCTGTAGTCTAAAGTCCATTGCAGTCAGCAGGAGTCTGCTATTGTCATGTATGATCCAAAAATTGCAGAAGTATCTGAAGGACAAGTGATACATTAATCTTGAAAAATACTGCTTAATAAAATTTGGATTATTCTATTTCAGCATCTTGCATGGTAATTTTTCAACGTGATAAAACCAGTGAATTGATAGACAGCATATAGTGAAGACATTTGCTAAAGGCTGAGAAATAATGTAGACTGGAGAGTAAGAAAGGATCTTGCACGAAATAATTTGTAATGAATGACATAGTGCGCTCTCTTCCTACGTATCTGCGTATTTCCAGGGTTCCTCATGTTCCAGTTCAGTGAAAGAGAGTCTTCCTGTAGAGGTCTTTAGTAACTTTTTGATTACTTTCTCCCTGAGCGTTAATAATGGCTCTGTGCCGTTAAGCAGAGCTGTCCTCGCATGGACTCGAGCAGCGGTGTTGCGTAACGTAGTTGCGCTTTTCTTTTGATGAAAGCCATGATAAAGATGCCATAATTTACCTTGTATTACCGAGTGGTTATTCTTCACTAGGAAGTTCCTGGTCCTCACACATCCATTTTTAAATTTTTTTTTCTTTTTTTCCCTCCCCCCTCTCTTCTGTTCAGGTCATCATCTCCGAACAACACTAACCCATTCGGGTCAACCTTTTGCTTTGGACTGCAACGAATGATCTTTGAGGTTAGGAGAAAAACTGTCATCTCTGTTTGAGCAAAAGAAGATGAGGAGTTTGCTGTTATTACTGCTGGCTGCGTATTTCCCATTTCAAGAGAAGCCAGCACTTGGGGGTGGCTGTATTGTTAGAGCTTACTGGGAGAAGCGGCTGGCTTTCCAGTCTCTGCTCTGTGGCTGGACGTTGGCATGTTCAAGCCAGAACTTCGGGTTTGTCACCTAGAACTGGTACTGGCAGGGGATGCACGCGCTCAGCCCCGAGTAGTGGTGGAGCGTGCTGGTGTTGAAATGTGTCGTGGGAATCTAGAGACCATTTTTTAGGAACTAGCCAAGAGCTGGTTGCTTTCTTTTGTTGGGATTTCTTTTTTCGGGGAGGTCAGTTCCATATTTGCCTTTTTCACTCGTCTTGTTTGGTGTGCGACTCTCTTAATTTCCCTTTTTCCCTGCTGTCCCTTTGCAGGTGATGCAGAATAATCACATAGCTTCTGTTACTCTGTACGGCCCAACACGGCCCAGCAGCCAGCTGAGAACATCGGACCTTCCCCAGTGAGCATCCCCTGCAGAGTCAGCTAATCTCAATGCTACGAAATTAGTACAGCGTGCCTTGATTTGCTGCCACTTATAATATGGAAAGCACGTTACGGTTTCTTTTTTTTTTTTTCAATAAGCCTTTCCACCCCAGAGCGGTGTAGAGGGGAAATTCTCTCAACCCTTCGTCACGGGGCATGGAACTGTTGATGGAGGAAAGCAGCTTAGGTGCCTGTGCCGTCGTTTATTCCTCTCCGTCGCCCTCACCCTATGCAGCACAGACCTGAAGAGACTGTCCCCCCTTCTCCGCTGGCAGAGGGGGGAGCGGCAGAGGGGCACGTAGGGACTGCAAGCATTCAAAGCACAAACTCTCTGAGCCTTGGAGCATCTGGAAGCAGGTATTGATTTTAGTCTGTTTGTGTTACTGTACTGATGTGGTGGTCACATTTTAAGAAAACGTGCGTGTATATATATAGATATAAACACCTCGGTCTTTCTGTGGCTTAGGACATTGTACCAAGTGTGACAAGGATGTATATATGTCCATGATTTCAGGCACCACATCTTCGTGTAACTTTAAACCAAGCAAGTAGCATGTGCAGAATACTTGGTTGTAACATTTGCACTACATACACTTTAATTACTTGATAAACGTTTATCTTCACTGAGGAGCATCTGTGTACTGGGTGTGAGTGGGGTGTGATGGTTATTTAATGTACGCTGCGCAGAAAGCTTATTTATACAGTGGATCAAATTTATCCACCTTCCTGCACTAATATGTACTTGATATGCTGAAACCATTTTTTTCTGCCATGGCTGGTTTACTAAGGTGTTTGGTTTTGGTTTTTTTTCATATGCAGTTTCAAAAAAACAAAATTTTCTGGAAGAGGTTGTTTCTATGATTGAATTGTGTTTTAGGGAAAAGATTTGATACAATTTTTCATACTACAGGAAAATTTAATGAAGAAACAGTGTTGCCTCACTTGCCTCCGTTCCCAAATCCTTTACTCCTGCTCTGTTTCCTTAGAGAAAGAGAAGCTGTGTATAACGGCATCTCAGAAAGAGATTCCCGAGCTCTGCCATCACCAAGGAAACCTTTTCTGTTGCTTTTGATGTATGGTTTTAATTTATGCCAAAGGTTTAGCCAAAGACACCCCTACCGTAGGCTGGCCGTTTCTGTACGTACCTGCTAACTGCACACCCCACCCCAGCAGACAAGATCGAGGCTTCTTGCTAGTTGGGAGATGCTGCTCGCGACATTTTATCCCCGGAGGATACTTTAGGCTTCTAGTTCTCTTACCAGTCTTATTTGGGGGAAATAGGTGGTCTGTCTTTGAAATATTGAACCCTTTTTAAAAACGGACAAGAGAAATGTATAATTTTATCCCATTTTTAATATTTTGGTGTAGCAACTTGTGATACATAGATGACAATTTTGTGAGTTTTACTATGTGTGTACAGATTTTGTAAATACGACATTTTTGTAATTTTAACTCCATGTACAGTGTAACCCTGTATAGTTTATCGATGAGTGAGAGATAGGAAATCGGGTGTTAACTGCAGCTTTGGATCCTGGACCAGTAGCAGGGATAAATGCGGTGTGTGCGTGCGAGATGTTCTTTGCCATTTAGTCTTCCTGTGTACTGTGATACTCTGAACTGTTTTGCTACAGCAAAAAGCCCCATGGAGAATCTAACGGATAAGGAAAAAGTCACTGTTTACCTTTATCCCTGGGTGTCACTCCTGTTGAATCCCTGTTCAATCTGTGCTGTCTCCTGTGATCATTGCTTGCTAAGAAAATTCTGTGCCTCAACCTTCCTTTTGTTTCCTCTCTAACTTTGAGTTCATTTTACGTAGCCCTTCTGTAAATTAAATGGAATAATAATGAGCATGTACACTGACAGAAAAATAAAAAGACTCTCAGTTACTGTTTTTGTGTTAAATACAGTCGCTGGGTGTTTTTGTAATAAAATCATGGATGTTCTTGGTTTTTTTTATCGGTTAGTTCTCTTTATTTTATTGTCTTTCAGACATTCTATTTGAAGCACCTGACTCGTGTTCCTCTTTTGCAGCCGACACAGTATGTTCTCCAAGGAAGCAGTGTAAAAACTAACAGAACTCGCAGGCTGTTCCCTAGTAGACAGATGAAGGCGTACTATAAATCTCTTGCCCCAAAGGGGAGTCTCTAAACTGTGGTCAGTAACACCGTAGCTTCTGTGTTGTGTTCAACAACGTGCTCCTCGCACTCGCCTCAGCCCTTGGGCGGCGTTCACATCGCTGAAGCTTCCAAGAGTGTGAGTGGCGCGGAGCAGAAATGTCTGCAGCGAGAGGAGCAAAGGGGAATTCTCGCGCTGTTCTCCTGTGCCCTGAGGTACTTGGACAGCAGAGCACGGAGCGGAGGACGCTCACCCCGCGGGTTGAGCGCTTGGCTCTCCCTCCTCTAGCGTCCTGCAGTTCTGGAGTATAAACCGACCTTGCGTAGTGCTCAGCTCGGTGTGCTCTTGGAGAACTTTGTGGTCTCTGAATTCAGGTGATGTGAATGCTTATCACAGAACGTTAGGGGCTGGAATGGACCTCCGGGGAGCACCCACCCCTCTGCTGAAGCAGGGTCACCCAGAGCAGGCTGCACAGGACCGTGTCTGCTTGTTACTAAAATATCACAGCACTCCTGCTAATAATCAATTCTAATGCTTTTCTGTTGAAGGCTCCAGATCAGCTGCAGGAGGAGGTACATTCTTGATAGGATGACTTGAGTAATGGCTGTGCAGATGCTACCACTGTCCTGCTCTCGAGCATCTTCAGCTGAAAGTCTTCGGAGTGTGAGGGCAGGACTGTCGCTCCAGCGTGCACCTCCAGCCTGGGGACAGGGTCACGGCAGCTAACCCAAGGTCTCTGATGCCTTCAGCGACTCCCACCTTCACTGGTAATGTGTTGGGGCATCAAAGCCAATAAAACACTGTGCATAACAAAATGTGCTCTCTTAACAGCCCAGATCCTCCTCTGGGTCAGACCCTTCAGCTTGAAAAGTTCCTCTGTGACAGGCAAAAACTAAAGGCGAGTTTGCATCTTGGCTGCTGCGTTTGGCTCCTGGGAGAGGCAGAGCTGGAGCAGGGTGTGGGGAGATGGCATGGAGCAGCTCTGCTGCGTCTCCTCGCCCTTCCCTGGGCCCACGGCCGATGGTAGCTCACTCCTCAGGGATGTTCTCAGCTGTTGGCTGATCTTCAGACACAGCCAAGCTCTTCTGTGCTGGTGTGTTGGGGGAGCTGGTGGGGAGCCCCGAGGACTTGCTGGTGTGACAAGGTTAGGACGCGGGGCAAAACTGAAGCCAGCTTTGAATCCCCAGAAGGAAGAGAGGATGGAGCAGAGGAGCTGTGGGGAGGAGGCAAGGGTGGCAGCACGGCAGGACAGAGGGGCTGTCTCTGGTGGGGCGTGCAGCGGTGTGGCAGCTCCAGCTCCACGGGGCAGCGTGCCTCACCTTCCCTCCCCGGGGAGCTGGGGGTGGGGGCCCCGGTGCAGCAGGCACCCTTGTTACGGTCACATACCGCTTGGTGCAGGGCGCAGTGGCAGCGCAGGCATTGGTCCATCATTTTGGATCCATAGGACAAACCTCTTTGACATAACAGAAAGTACCATGGTGTTTTTCACAGAATCCCAGAATGGTCGGGGTTGGCACGGCCCTCTGTGGGTCACCCAGTCCAACCCCCTGCCAAAGCAGGGTCACCCAGAGCAGGATGCACAGGACCGCATCCAGGTGGGGCTTGAATATCTCCAGAGAAGGAGACTCCACAGCCTCCCTGGGCAGCCTGGGCCAGGGCTCCGTCACCCTCAGAGGGAAGAAGTTCTTCCTCATGTTCAG
>Ga0065711_1029929_pt1 | contig 34301 bp, 25 predicted proteins | sample Hoacrofraction12_FD_59098 | JGI IMG/M metagenome (GOLD analysis project Ga0065711, IMG submission 59098) | Hoatzin crop microbial communities from Cojedes, Venezuela - Epithelial fraction 12 v2 (version 2) | ecosystem: Host-associated > Birds > Digestive system > Esophagus > Crop | place... | reverse complement strand
AACTTCTTCCCTCTGAGGGTGACGGAGCACTGGAACAGGCTGCCCAGGGAGGTTGTGGAGTCTCCTTCTCTGGAGATATTCAAGACCCACCTGGACAAGGTCCTGTGCAGCCTGCTGTAGGTGACCCTGCCTCGGCAGGAGGGTTGGAGTAGATGACCCACAGAGGTCCCTTCCAACCCCAAACATTCCGTGATTCTGTGATTCTGTGAAGGCACGTATGTGAGCATTTGCACATATGGTCTTCCTTGCGCCACTGTGTGCACGATTAGAAACATGAAGCCTTTGAGCCATTTATCGGAAAGGACAGAGCGATTCACTCTGCAAGTGCTCCAGGAGGACACAGCGATGGATCAGCCCTTTTGCAGCAGCATTAAGAGGTCCTGTTTTGTCACAGATATGTTGTGCGTTGCATTGGGATCATGAGCACCCAGGCTTTTGGCCAGCAGGTCAAGGGAGGTGATTCCGCCCCTCTGCTCTGCTCTGGTGCAACCCCACCTGGAGTCCTGTGACCAGCTCTGGAGCCCCCAGCACAGGAAAGACACGGACCTTTTGGAGCGGGTCCAGAGGAGGCCACAAAAATGATCAGAGGGATGGAACATGTCTCCTACAGGGAAAGGCTGAGACAGTTGGGGCTGTTCAGCCTGGAGAAGAGAAGGCTCTGGGGAGACCTTGGAGGAGTCTTCCAGTACCTGAAGGGGCCTACAAGAAAGCTGGAGAGGGACTTTTTACAAGGGCAGGTAGTGATAGGACATGGGGTAATGGCTTTAAATTAAAAAACGGTAAACTTAGATTAGATATAAGAAAGAAATTCTTTACTATGAGGGTTGGAAGGCATTGGAACAGGTTGCCCAGAGAAGTGGTGGATGCCCTCTCCCTGGAAGTGTTCAAGGCCAGGCTGGATGTGGCTTTGAGCAACTTGGTCTAGTGGCAGATGTCCCTGCTCATTGCAGAAGGGTTTGGACTAGATGACCTTTACAGGTCCTTTGCAACCCAATCTATTATGATTCTATGTTGCCCTGCCAATGTGCTGCCACTGCCGTGTGCTGGTCAGCAGCCTGCTGCACCAGTGCCAAGGGACGTCTACATCTGGGGAGAGAGGCAGTTTGGAGAGATGCAGAGGTCTGCGTGTACTTGCTGTAGTCACCTAAATACTTCAGAGGATGGATCTCACTGCAAAAGCGTAGGACATGAATTCATGGCTATGGCAGTTGCCTACTGGTGTGTGGTGTAAGGTGGTTTCTTTGCTGAGAGCAAGCTGAGACAAACACAGCAAGTTGCATTTCCAGCTCTACAAGCCTAACTCAATCTCTGTAAAGTCCATCTCTCAAATTGCCCTTTCCAGTCAACAGCAAAAGAGAGACCCCTCCACAGGGAGGCTTCAAGCTGGGACTACAGGGACTAAATACCGCCTAAAGCTGCTTCTCCACTCTATCCCCTAAATGCAATGGGCCAAGGTTTGGCTTAGGACAAGGCAGTCCCTCAGCAGGGATGCAGTCCTGACCCCAAAGCAGCTGTGTCTGGAGGAAAGGTAGATGCTTGCCCCAGCCAGCTAGGGTCAGTGATTCAAAACGGCTGCCCCCCACCAGCAGAACCCATGGGAGTGAGCAGAACAAAACCAGAGCAAACCTCCATGATAAGAAACCAGCAAATGAGTCTAATGAGTAGACTTTCCAAAGCGCCCAGCAGGCCTGGCTGCTGTTCTTGGTCTGCTGTGCTTCTGGTGGAGCAGTGCACTGGGTTCTGCTTTGGTCTTTAAGAGGGGCAAGTGGTAGGAGTTGATTTTCTCATTTGTATTCCTGATCGGAAGCAAGAAGAAAATCTGTTCTGAATTCACATCGTGTATCCAGCCAAGCCACTGTATGCCCTTTGGATGGATTAATCTGCTTGCTCCTAGCTTCACTCTCCAATTCCCTCTCTACCTGAGCTGCTACATGGTATTCCTCATCATGCTATAGGAACTTTGTTCCCATCTCCTCTCTTGTCCGAACGCCTTTGTAGCAGTGCTGTACACCAGACAACAAATACAAGGAGCTGTGCTGGTGCTGAATGCCTTTCACTGATGTAGCCAGACAGACGTGTTGGCACCATGCTTGCAAGCCACCCACCCCTGACCAGATCAGCACGGTGTGCTCCTTCCTGCTCCGCTCTCAGGCTTCCATCACATAATGCCAAATGAGCCAGCAAAACTTATAGGAAAATGGTGATTTCAGTTTGCCAGTGACTTCATTTTTTCTTGTTACAACAGTATATATGGAGAGTAATTATATCTGGCAAAGCCTTTTCATACTCCATGGAGTATTAAACAGGCAACACTGGTTTCTCTTTGTTTAAATTGCTTCCTCTGTCAAGGTAAATCCTCTGCTCAGCCTCCCTCCCTCTTGTGTTCATTTGCTGGCTTTAGCAGACTGCTTCTCCCTAATTGACCAATTATGACCACTGTAACTAAATCAATCATCCATCTAGAGGTGGATGCCTGTGTTTATTTATCTGGATCAGGAATGCTGTAGATAACAGGTCATTAAAAATTACACTTTCCAAGCCACAGGTATCATAAGCCTGACTGGCAAAGAATGAGCTTTTAGATAAGAGAGAAGGCTTAGTAGGGTCAATTAGGTTATAATTGGCTTGGATCCTCGCCCTCTCACACACCGGCTTTATTAAAACTCTATAGTCGGAGACAATAGCTTATCTTTGCTTCAGCACAATTATTTTTAAAATGGGGCTGCACAATCTGGGGATTGCCAACAAGTGATATCCACTACCAACAAATCTGAGATTATCAAACCCTTGAGCCCATCAGATTATAAAGCTAAAGGTCATCTTGGAGAGAAGATAGAGAGGACAAAAGCACTTTTCTTCTGCCAAGCTAAGCTCAAGCCTCTGCAGAGTGTGATTAACTTCTGAAATAAAACACCACAGGTCTGAAAGGAGCTAGCCTGCCCAGAGTTACATGAGCCTTACAGCTGAGCAATTCCTCTTGGTATTCAGATCGGGTTTCCCTAGCCTGGAAATATCTCGGTGGCTCCAGCAATATCACAAAGCAATCCCCTGTTACAAGTGTTTGCTCTGGGGACGGCGAGGGAAACCCCTCTTAAGCCTTTCTTTAACTGATTTTCTTAGCTTGCTCTCTAGACATCCATTTTCAAGGCAGTGGAAGGGAAAAACATGGCTGTAATGAAACTGGCCAGTGAGCCCAAAGCCAAGGAGCTGTTCATATGGTACTGTGTTCCCCAGTGCAGACCCACAGCCCTTTCTTTGACAAGTCCTCCAGGATTAAGGTTCCTACTTGATTTCCTACTGCCCATCATCTGCTTTTGCTGGAGGGTACCTTTTCGCCCCTAGTACTGAAGCAAGCATCCTTGCTCTGTGGGATCTGGCGAGAACATTGCTGTTGACTTGCTCTACAACTTGGTTAGCAAATGTTGAGGTCAACCTTTAGGTATTTCACATAACAGGGAAGCCAGGTTGCTTGAAGGCAGGCATCCAGAATAGCATCAGAATGAGTGCACAGCACCTGGTGATCATCAGCAGCATTTTTTTGCATTGTGCTGTTGCTTTCACACCTCATCTTTGTATGACAGGATTTGTATGAATGACATGGGAACTGGGAGCTCTTGAATCCCAGCCTCATTTCTGCATCTCGCTTGCCATTTGGCTTGGAGTGAGATGTTCAGACCTTTATACGTTGACTTTTGAAGGTATCATGAGTACTCATCAGACACACGTTTATAAATAATGGCTTCTACACATAGTATTACGTGGTTTACAGTCAGCATAATGCTGAACTTGGAGAGCAACAGCAACACAGCCCTTTTGATACACCCAGGGAGTCCTGAGTACCACTGCAGTGATGGCTTCTGAGACAGCTGGTGATCAAGGTGCCTTCCAAATAAATCCTCCCCTTTGTAATAAACTCTAGGATGGATTTGGAGAGCTGTTTTTACTCATAAGCTTTCCTCATATGTCCCATTTCTTATATGCTCTTTCAGGGAAGAAAAAAAAGATCACAAAAAATTACCAGCTTTTTGTCCCTAGAAAATGCAAAAAATTTGTTGAGACCTCATCCCCATTTAATTCACCTGAAAATAGCTGTGCATGCCTTAAAAATCAAAGCAGTGAGAAAAAAAAAAATTCCTCCTTTATAGGGCAGGCAGTACATTTTGATAAAGCATGCATTCATAGAATAAATTTTCTGTAATAATCGTCTGCCTTTTTACCATATATTTTGTAAGCTGTCAGCTACACCTTATATGTATGTGCAATAGCCACATATTTAAAAAGAGAGAAAATGCATGCATTTTTTACCCACATTTAGCCTGAAGTGGCTTCATAATTTATTACTTCAGTTTACTGCTGCTGTGATTGAGAGATGGAGAAAGGGAAGCCTCCAAGCAGGGATCATGTGAATACGAAGGGAATTTACACTCACAAGGAGCTGAGAAAGTTGTGGACTTGTGGCCTTATTTTGACTCCTGTCAATGCCAAGTATAAAATAATAGTCTGATTCAGAGCTAAATGCCATCTAGATTTCCCACTGAGTCCATTAATTCTCTTCTTTTATTGTGGCAGAAAGTATTTACCTCATGCTAGAATTGGGGTTTCAAGCAGGATCTGTATTCCAATTACGCAGCATCCTTTCCTGATTCAAGATATTGTATTGATTCGTATGGGGTTGGGGGGGGATTCTTTTTTTTTTTTTTAAGTTAGAAAGAGCAATTTATTCTCTCTTTACCCTGTAGTTCAAATTGCAGATGCTTTTGTCATGCTGCTTCCTATCAGAGCTGGTGCATTAGCGAGGAGACTGGTCGCCTGCAAAGGAGTATGTGAATAGTGGACCTGTTTTGGATGTTCAGATCACCTCTCTGCAACCTTTGAGGATTATTATCGATGATGAATTCCAAAGTGACACCTGCTAGAGACAGTCTAGCTAATTATTTGCAAGCATTTCTGTTTCTGCTGAAGTTTTGGCAACCAGCCTGTAAAGAATGACTCCGTGCTGTGTTTCCACAATAAAGTGCTTCCAGGAATGACACAAACTGCTGTTTCTAGCCAATGCAAAAGACATTTGCCTCCCTATCACCACAAAAACAATATTAAGCAGCTGCTCAGCACTGCTTTCTGAAGGCACTTCTGTCACCGATCAGCAGAATTTAATAATGTCCAGATTTAATCCCACGGACCACAGGGTGTACAGAGGGGGTGTTTTGAAATTCAAGTTCTGTTGCAGGCAGGGGAGCAGCTGGAGATATTCTGGGTTGAAACATTTAGCAAGGGCCAAATGACAGGCTTTGAAAGGACAGTGGCAAATTATGCTTTCAAGTTTATTTTTCACTCGGTGCTGGAATCCCTTTTGTAAGAAACCCAGAAAAGCGTTCCTTCATCAACCCTTTTTTTATTTTCTTTCTTTCATTTAGCAAAATTCTTGGACGTGCATTTGAGGAATGCTAAGAAAAGGAATAATTTGACTCAAAGGATAAGCACTCTAGCCGATACCCACAAATTCAAGTAAAAATATCTTTGGGGTGTGCATCACCAGTTCCTGTCAGGGTGGGTGAGGGGACTCCAGTCTGGAATTTCCCAGCAGACGGACTCTTCCCATTGGAGTGAGTTGTGTAAAACAGCAGCCTCACCGTCCCTAATGGTCCCTAATGGGAGGTGAGGATCCTCTGAACACAGTCAACACACCCAGTGTTGTCCCAGGCTCCTAAGTTGGGTGCTTCCAGTGATGGTGGGAACCCTCCAAGTCTCTCCTGTTCCACCTCATTCTTCTCTGTCCACATACAACAAAAGGTCATACTGACATCCAAGTAATTCAAAATGACAACGAACTGTTAATTATTCTGCATAAAATTGTTTATTGGCTTGTGATGGAGGGTGCTTGCTAAGGCAGGAAGAAGCATGGGGTTAGGCCGAAGTAGTTATACAGATTTACATAAAGCCCAGTATACATACTACCAAAAGTTTATCCCAGATATTCTCCCTGTTCCTGTCTTATTGTTTTGCCCTGTCACTTTTGGGGGAAAGATTAAATTAAAATTATATAATCTGCATGGAAAAGGGGTAGTAAGCAAGTCCCAGATGTCAAACTGGAGAGCTGGGTGCAGGAAAACATTGAGTACTTAGATTTAAGGACAGGCAACCTAAAAAGACAAACCAACCAACCCCATCATGATGAGGTTGTTGGGTCTTGGGAAATTCAGGTGCTGAATAAAAATGGAAAAGAGGACTGAGAAAACTCACTTCCAGTAGAAATCAAATGTAAGAAAAGTCAGATGAGAGTAATGCGTGGTTCAGGCATGTTTCCAGGAGAAAATACACACAGCTTTAGGGCAGTTCATAGCAAGCTGCAAACACTGCAGCCCCCTCATGCAACAAGGTGATCTAGTGCAAAGTATACTGCCATGTCACATTAAAAAAAAACCAGCAAAATCAGCCAGAGATAGTGGCAATGACCGTGATGAGCTGCAGTAGCCCACAACCCTACTGGGTCATAAATCTTCCTCTAGAAAAGGTCTCACTAGGAAAGTCACTGGGTGATATACCAGTCCAGGGAGATCCCATGGTGATGATCCATGGGGTTGTACGACAAACACCAATGAACAGGGCAACAGTAAGTGCGAAGGGAGCATGCAACCAGCTCTACGCTGGACCTTCCCAGCATCACCCATGTGCAGTAAGGCAGGACTCAGCCCTCAGCGTCACAGCTTGGTTGGATTAAGGCAGGCAGCGTGCCTTAGCAGTGTTTAGCTGCATCAAATGACAATAACAGCTCCTGTCTCCATCCCAAGGTTACCACTACTCATTTTGCAGAAACAACATCGCCTCTTCTCCTCCCAACCCTTACACCAAAGCAGATGCCTCCCTCTTCTGCATGCACACCTGCTGTGCAATCACCTCCAGTCCTGGTCTCTTGTGCCTCCTGCCTGCCCGAAGCACTCTTGGCGAAGGACGAGGGCTTCACTGGTGGTGCTTGGCTATCTCCATCCCTTCTTGTGCTTTTCTTGCTGTAACAGGCATTAAGCATACATCAGGGAGGAAAACCTCATGTTTCTGAAAACTTTCAAGATTTTCTTCACCGAACCCTTTAACCCACAGCATCTTCCCTCTGGACTTCATCTCACAGTCAGGCTGTCCGTGCTCCTCTCACTACTTCCACAGTTTTGTCGCTCTCAGTCTCTGTCTGCTTGTAAATAATACAGCCCTGCCAAATGCTAATCACTCCCCAGCATTTGCTATCAGCTCCCAGCTAACCCTCCACCCAAATCACTTACTGTCTCTCTAGCCTTTCAGTTGACCCTTTTCTGGGTCACAGTCTTGTTCTTACAGCAACCTTATTGCAAAATACAGCTCACCTTCTCCTGTCCAAACAAGGAGCACCTGTCAGGTTCGCTGGGAATTAACCTCACCTGTAGCATGCTGTGAGGATAACACTGGAGAAACATCTCTCTTCACTTAAATTAATGTATAAATAAATTCTAGAGTGGTGCTATTTTAAGGTTTATTTTAATAGCAAAACAGTTTGCAAAATCGGCATTCTCAGCCAAGAAATGACTGTTCCTTTCCACTCCTTACCCTGTAATAAACCCATTGCTGGCAGCAACCCTAAACCTCAGCCTTAGGTACAGCACAGCATTTTGTACCCTTCTTCCCCAGAGCTGAAGCTGCTTGGCCAGACTGAACTTCCCAGAGCAGAGCCAAATGTCCATTTTGGCTTGGAAACAGGCATCCTGGAGGAGGTAGTCCAACCCACAGGCTATTTTTACAGGAATGAGATGTGGCACTAGACAAGAAGGAGACACAAACACCTCCAAGGTACCACCTGAGGAGGATGCATTTCAACCTGAAAAAAATCTCAGATTGTTTCCAAACAAGCACCATTTTGGTAGTTTTTCCTTGTTTCCAGGTTCTCAGATACTGTCCTTGGTACTTCTTCCCTTGCCATCAGTGGTCTGGTAGAACCATGCCAGAATTTCCACACCCCTTGCATTTATACGAGAGATGCTGAGATCCTACCTCGTCTGTCCTTCATCAATCAAATTACTTAATAATTGTTCTTAGAAAAGTGAACTAATGTCCCATTACTAGGAAATAAGCAAGGCTGTAGGTTTTGTTAGCAGAAGTAATTCATTTTTGTTTCCAAAATAAAAAAGTAATTCTGCATACATTTTTCTTAAGAATTCTGGGCCAGAAGTTCAGCTCAAAGCAGGTGATATAACTCCATGGTATTCACTGGACCTGGGACAATTCCCACCAGCTGAATAATGAATGATCATGAGCGAATGAGGAGTGATCAGGGTAACACTTAGTTTCAGCAAAGTGAGATTACGGATAAGGGATTTCTGGTGGTTCCTTTTTTTTCTTTTTTTTTTTTCCCTTTTGGTCTCAGACATATATAGGTGGGGAGATTTTAGTCAGAGATTGCTGAGCTTTTGCAAACGTTTTTTTTTCCTATAAGCTTGTGTTCCACCTGCAGATAATGGTTTCTGAAAATTTTCCCCTAAGGAAATACTAAATTCAGCTTTCAAAGTTATCTCAGCAGTAGGTGGCACTGCTGGGACTGAAACCTGAAAGGGAAAAACCTAGATGCAAATTTTGCTCTCAGAAAGGACTGTCGAGATTATAATTGCTACAAAATATCCCATACATGCAGGTTACCCTAGTAACCACGTATTGATTATAAATTGTTTCCATAATTACACTTTTAATGCATGAAGTTTCTAAAAGCTTTGCACGTGCTCTGTCATGGAAGAAAGGGAGGTTGCATCACCGCAAGCAAACGGCCAGGCTGCTAGCAATTACATTTTGATTTGTGTATTATTTATCACAACATATACCTTATAGTTAAGCTTTTTTGGAGTGTTTATCTGGCTTACATGGTAATGAAGGAGCTTTCTATTGTGAGGAACATTTGATTTATAGCCTGCAAAATATCCTTGCTCTTATATAACAGGATTACACTGAGTTCTTTTCTAGGTCTAATCTCCATTAGATATTGTTATAAAATGCTGTTACACATTCTTTAAGGCATGAACATGTGTAATACTCAGATGGACTGAAGCTGTTAATTGAATGTGCTGTATTTCTCTGAGAAAAGCTGTGGGAAAACAGGGTGCATGTGATCAACACAAGCAGCAAGTGAGGCGGCTTCTCATTATAAAGGTGAGTTCATCCCCACCATCACAGAAGCCCTGTGTTTGATTTCATATCTAAGTGATTCATCCTTGCTTGCTCTTCAAAGCAAGGTTTTCTAGCAGCTCAGCTCCTAATCTGCAAGGTCCTTTTTCATGAGGGTGGGTAGTTTTTGGGTGACCCCAGTGGTACTGATGTGCTTGCTGGTGTGCTAGCAAACCAGGCTCTGCATCCCATGACAGCATCTCCTGCTTCTCTGCTTCAGGACTGCAACCCTGGGCTTCAAACCAGAGAGCAAGACGTACATCAGGGAGGGGACAGGCTCTCTGCTGGAGGGCAAAAATGAGATTTGGAGCGTGGTGGTGGAGATATGGAGACCGTCATGGCTAAGGGGGGCTCCACACAAGCGCAGCGTCTCTGTCACGAGCAAACACTGAAGGGCGTGTGGTAGGGTCACACTGACAACCCAAAGCAGCATCATTGCCTCCTGCACCTTCCATTTGTGAACAGAAGACCACAGCTCTCAACATGAAGGTTTCAAACCACAAATGGCCAATCCTTTGAAGTCCTGGGGCTGAATCTAAAGATGCTTATAGCTGAAGAAGCTTGGAAACTGCAACTGCCGTTAAGGAAACTGCTCTAGCACGTCTCGCTTCAAGGATGCTCTTCCATTCTTTTGATTTCTCTAGGATTTTAGGCTTTGGGACAGTCAACCAAGACCTCTATTTGCACATAAAAACCTCAAGCCCATGAAGGAGCATACGACTACTTTGCAAAACCATACACCAAAGCAGCAAAGTACAATTGTATTTCTCTGTGGCACAATTGTCTACCTAGGAAGCAGGCTGTGCTAGTTCTTGGTAAGCAAGCATTTGCTTAGAAGAGGTGTGGAAAGAGATCAAAAAGCTGGGAGAAAGTATTTCCTCATGTGTAAAAAAGTTATAAAATTTAAAAAATGTGCAGAACATTTCTTCCACATCACAACCCGGTCTGTGTTTGCAGCTGCAAAGTGTGTGAAAATAAAAAGCACGTTTTAGGGCAAACTTTTCCAGAATAAGATAAGCTTTTAAAACCTGCACTGGAACAAAAGGAAATAAAACTACAGTGCTCACAAATGATATGGTGCTAGCAGCTAGCTCTTTTAGGTGTTGCTTGCAAAACTCACTGGATAAGAAACTGGAAAGTACTGTTACAGAGATTAATCCTGCAGTGATGAGGGTTTTAGCCAGGTATGCACTCACAAACACAACTAGGCTGAGCAGTTCGCTTGATTCCGGGGTTGCTCATCTCATGCCTGTACCAGTATTACGGCATTGCTTCTGCTGCTTGCCCTGTTTCCAAGACATGCAGGGCTGTTCGAGGAGGCTGGACACTTTGTACCAGCAAGGACATCTAAAACAGACTTTTTATTCTTCCTTCTTTTTTTTTTTCTCCCCCTTTTCTTTTCAGTCTGTGACCTCTTAAAATTGGGAAAGAGGCATTCTTGTGTCATGAACACTGCTCTATTTAACTAAAAAAAAAAAAAACAAAAAGTAAAACAAATCACCAGATTTCATTCTGGGCACACACTGCTAACTTTTGTCACCATGCCAGCACATGATTACAAAAAAAAAAAAAAAGACAGAAATTACTTTTGAAAATAACTTACCATTTCCTCTTCAATCTTTTCATCTCCTTTCACTTTGTTTTGGTTGAAAAGCAACAATAGAAAGTCAGAAGTAGGAGTAAAGACATTTTTCGTGACAGGATTGTGGAATATGCAACAGCTTGAGGAAAAACACTTCTTGCCAGTCTTATTTGTATTCAATAACTCAGTAGGATTTTCTTTTTTTATGTACACATATACATGTACAAACACGCAGTTGGTGCCAGGATATTTTTTTTTCTGCATTTACAGCACATTTCCTACTTTGCCTTTGTCATTCTTGTTGTTTTTAAATAATAATCATTATCCCAGCTTTTCATTTGAGAAGCAGATCATGCCAGGAATGTAAAGATGATGGTACCTCATTTCCTATGATCTTAAAATCAAAATTGTTCTGCCCTTGCATTGTGTTGTAAGAAAACAAAGATAAAGAATCTAATGTTGTTGCCTTGTTTGGGTTTTGGATTTCCCCCGCTTCCAAAGGAATAAAGGGACCAAAGCATTAAAGGCAGTTGAGTATCGTGGAAAGGCATTGTTGTAGTTGTTTTCAAAGGACAAAGCCTTTCTTTTAAAAGATTTTAATGTGTTTTACTGGCTCCCATCGATCTCCTGCTCCTCTGGCTACCCTATAATTTCAGAGTGACATCTTAGGCAAAGGGAGCTTCACTAAATGTTGTTCATTTTGTTCAGAGGGGATAACTAAACCAAGATCTGGAGCAACACATGGGGTTTCTGGGTGTGGAGATTCAGTCACTTCTTTTGTTCCCATTTATCAGACCTAAACCAAATCAGGCCACTTAATGGCTGCCACAACACGAACTTGGGAGTCTATATTTTTTAAAAATATCAGACACAGTTTTAAGTTTAGCAAGACTTAAAACTAAAAAATGTTCGTTTCATGGTGCCCTGGACAGGAGAAAATGAGAATGAAACCTTTCTTTTTTTCATTTACAAAGTTTTATCCTGGAGAACTCTGTTTGATTTTAGTGGGGTCATTCCCGATTTACAGGAGGAGAGGGAAGTGCTGTTTCGGTGTGCCTGGTGGGATTCTGCTTGCTGTACACAGCACGTCCTCCCTATGGAGGAAGGGGGAGATGAAAGGGAACCATTAACTATATGGGGAAACAAATGTAGCTATTGGTGTTGAATTTGATGGCAGACATTGCGGTGATCTGATCTTTACTTCTGATGACCTCCTTTAAGCAACTTTATTTGTGACTGGTTTTATGCACCTGCTTCTTCCCATCAGAAATTGTGATTCAGGGCGACTTCAACACAAATCAAACCCGCTTCTGCAGCATGGGCTGGGGAGTCTAGCAGTGATGAACCATATGTTGCTGTAGGTATGAGACTAATGGCTGTGAAATCTCTGAATCCACCAGGGGATTTGCCCAGGAACACCAGGAAAAAGTATTGCAAACTTGGCATGAGTACTGGGAAACACAGACCAAGAGATATTCACTTTACCGACCATTACTCTGTCCCCAAGACTCCTCTTGTTACCCCCTCAATGTTAGCTGTTCAAGAGGAGCCAAGACAAATGAAGCGGATCTAATTGGTTGAAACAAATCTACAGTAATATGCTAAGCAGTGCTAAAACACTTCTTAAAAATGCTTTTTCAAATCCATACATGAACACTACCTACCTCCAATGTCATAAGTAAGCTAAGGGCCAAACGGAGCTCAGCCAGGCCATAGATCCAGTGCTGAAAAATCAAACACTGGGGTGGGCATGCTCAAAAGAGATGGCATACAGCACCTGAACCCGCAGCTTCACACATATTGGGCATCCCTTTCATTGTGGGTTAGCCTGGCAGGCAGATAAATAACCACACAGCCATTTGCTCACACCCCTTCCTTCATGGTATGGGGGAGAGAATTGGAAAAAAGAAAGTAAAGTTAATGGGTTAAGATAAAGACAGTTTAATAAGACAGAAAAGGAACAGAAGAATAATGATTATTATAAAGATAAAAGAATACACAAAACAAGTGATGCACAGCACAATTGCTCACCAACCACTGAATGAAGACCAGTTAGTTCCCGACACATGCTGCCCTCAGGCCAACTCCCCCAGTTTCCATACTGAGCATGACATAATATGGTATACCATACCCCTTCGGCCAGTTTGGGTCAGCTATCCTAGCTGTGTCCCCTCCCAGCTTCCCGTGCACGCCCCGCTTTCTCACTGGCAGGTCAGCACGAGAAGCCGAAAAGTCCTTAACCGCTTAGCAAGAACTAAAAACATCAGTGTGTTACCAACATTATTCACATACTAAATCCAAAACACAGCACTATACCAACCACTAGGGAGAAAATTAACTCTATCCCAGCTGAAACCAGGACACCTGTGTAGCTGACAAGCCCAGCTCTGCCCTGGCATAGGTAGTCAGACTGTAGTCATCACACTGATGGAGAGGTAGGTACCAGCTTGTCCCAAAAGCTGAACCAGTCCATCTGAGATGTGGAAAGCTTTCTGAGGTGCCCAGATCTCCTCTTTGCCTGAGAGGATGCAGCAACATCTTTAATATACTATATCTACACAAATATATGGATAATACATTTACTAATTTAGGAATAAGCAACAATTCAAGGGGAAGACATGAGCAAAGCAAGTAGTTGCCTTTTGCTCTCCACAGCTAATGATCCTGTCCTGTAGACTCTGTTACAAAATCAGAGGGGACTCCCCTCTGCCTTGACCCAGTTCAGATATTGCTGACTGTCAGTGGGGATTTTATCACTGATGGCAAACAAGAATACAGCTACATCAGTGCCATGAGGTTTTAAAAATCTTATTCATGCTAAACTCAGGCAGAAGTCCTCTCCATCTGATTTTCACAGAGGCTGAAGGTCAGGGTTTCTTTTTTTTGCACTGAACAGCTAGTAAAGAACCTAACCATCATACTCACAGAAGACTGCAGTTCCAATTTTACATAAGACGAATAGCAAACTCTTGAGCCTCTGGTTTATAGGTTTGCCTTGTTTCCTCATGTCCCTGCCTGTGTCTGCAACAAAGCAGGGGACAATGCACCTTTCCTGCATCCATCACCTCCCAGCTCTGGTGGCTCTTGCCCAATCTGTCTAATGATCCTGGCACCTGGCCTCCCCTTCGCTACAGTAGCCTCTTTTGTCACTTGTCAACTAATTAGACCTTGCAGGCACATTACCAGCATGGGCAGACAACAAGGCCTAAAACAACTGTAGTTTTTATTTTTCGAAAAAGGTGCCAGATGTTTATGGAGTCTTAGCAAAAGGGATTTTATGGCAGCCTCAGCACGCTCCCAACAGAATGGCATCTGCGAGTCCCCAAATGGCAAAATTTCATTGATTCCAATAGGCTAATGTTTCTAGTGGTGGCCTGGATTTTTCTTATTTTTCTCCAAATGATGCAACTGATATCAAAGGAGGAGGATTGTCACTCATGCCACATCGCAGCATTTCTTGGCAACTAGGGCATTTTGCAAGAGATTTCGCATGTCACCGCTCCTCAGCATCAGAACATAAGTGAAGGACACCGATGAATTTTGGGACTGGCAGGATATCAAACTTTCTATGAGGATTGAGTTGCACCTGCAGGATGGGACACTAATTGGAATTATCCACGAAAAAAAGCTGGAAGCTATTATGAAAAAGCTCATGATCACTAAAGGATGTGGTAGTGAAGGAGGGAGAGGGCACAAGGTATATGGCAAGGTTATGGTGTGTGCAGACTCTTCAGTCTGGTTCATTAGGAGGCAGTTTAATCTCCATTAAGCGTGCATTATTACCCATTAGTGTGGAGCAAGATTAATCAACAGGTAATCAAAAAAAAAAAAAAAGACATCTGCCTGTAAGGTATTACCACTGCACACCAGCCATATGCCAAGGCAGTGACCCCGGGTCTCCCAACCCTTCCCAGCCCCAAGGAGTTTAGCAGCCTCCGTTCTCCGCACATCTGAAGCTCAAACCAATGGGTGTTTGCTGCCACTTCCCAGTCGGATGATTTATGAAGTTAAACTGGCTTGTGAAGCCCCTGTTTGTCCACAAGCAATATTCACACCTCTGTTTCAGGCCAGGGGAGATGAAGAGCAGACTCTTCCTTGCGATACCTGCTACAACAGGACCTGGAAAGGCAACACTGCTCATAAATCACTCCAGCAGGGGAGAGGTCTTTATTAAGGCAGCCCTTTTGTCTATTCTGTATCCGATAGCCACGATTCTGCAATAAAGGCAGAAATATTGTTGACTTCCACAGTAATTTACTACAGGGAAAAATCAGGTAGTAGGTCCAATACAAACTTGACAGCTATAACTAGCACTCAGCTATGTGCTGAGGAAGCTTGACCTTCTTACCCCACAGGAAAAGAAGACAGGATAGCTTATGGTGGTTTTCTTCCTATTCCTCATCCGTCTCCTCCCTCCTCATTGCCTCCCAGTTTCCCTTTGATTTTACATATATAGTTTCTGGCACTTCTCTTTTCTCCAGACTATTGTCCAAGAGAAGGAAGAAAAAAAATGAAACCAGAGGACAAACACTTTCTGAAGGAAGGATTACCACAGCTACCAGGGATAGAGATATGTGTTTTCTGGAACTGGCAGGAGACAGAAAAAGGAGTGGTGGCATCCTTAATGTGAAATGTGTATGCAGAACACGAATTCAAGGAGCCAAGAGGACACAGTTAAGTTCGTACACACCTTCCCAGAGGAGGACTTACTGAATAGTTAACCAAGATTTCTTATTAACTTATTACAAACTCATAGTGATTAAAAAAAATATTCGGGGCTGGAAGAATTAAAGCTTACCCGCCCACAATTCTTATTCCTGATGCAGTCTGATAACTGGTGGGATTCCTACAGTAGAGGTAAATACTTTCTTCTCCCTTGATGGTCTCCCATAATTTCCTTCATCTAAGCACTTTCTCTCTACCTGCCTCTGCTCCCCCAAAAGCTATCTCCAGGAAGAGCCTGTAGCAGAGTAGAAAGCCTAGAAATGTAATATCTATAGCCAGAATGTGTTTCATACCCCACTGCCTACCAGAAAGAATATTTTTCCAACACATCTGTAGACACATTTTGAAGTATTAAAGAGAGGGAGGTCCTCTATAGTCTAAACACTGTGATGGGAATTACACATTTTGATCCACAGGTGCTCCACAGACATACATGTCTCCAAGCAGATTTTCTTTGAACAAGACAGACTGGCAAAAGCTAATAGGTGGGCCACTTCCAGGCAGGCTGTGAGCAGACTAGATGAATCACTGTCGTTCTACAAGATGCTTCAGTGGTAAACACAAAACGGATGGATGCACCTGGAGGAGGGGCAGCGCAGCAGCTGGGACTTGGCATGCTGCATCTGGTGCTTTGTACGCTCGATTAGGAGAGGGATCATAGAGTGGTTTGGATTGGAAGAGACATTAAAGCTCATCTAGTTCCAACCACCCTGCCACAGGCAGGGACAACTTCCACTAGACCAGGCTGCCCAAAGCCCCAGCCAGCCTGGCCTTGAACACTTCCAGGGAGGAGGGCATCCACAACCTCTCTGGGAAACCTGCTCCAGTGCCCCACCACCCCTACAGCAAAGAACTTCCTTCCCTTATCCAATCCAAATCCACTCTCTCCCAGTTCAAAGTCATTACCCCTGTCCTATCAGTACATGTCCTTGTAAAAAGAGATGACCTTATGGAGGCGGTTTGTACACTGTGAAAAACGCCAAAACTACCCACCCCATGCCAGGGACCAACCTCACATGGAGCTGCATTGGCACATTAGGAGAAGCAATGAACCAGCTATGCTTGGCTTTCAGCACCAGGACCCTAGACAACCAACTCATGCAGTGCCAAGTTTTCTCACTGTAAACGTTTAGGTGTTGTCTGGGGGGCTAACTTTTGGCATCCCATTTCATTTACAAGTAAAGATATACTGACACACTGCAGGCTCACGCCCTTTCCTTCTGAAGAGGTTGTGATGGGCACAGCAGGAAAACATCTTCCAGTGTCTGAATCATCTAGGAAAGGAAATACAAAGTAATACTTTTTTCTCAATCCATGGTTTGACACCTTCCCTTTTAATTTCTTTTTCTGCAGTGGCTGAGCCCTGGGCTCATTTGCCACACTTGAAAAGGAGGGATATTCACAAGATCATCATAACCCCTACAACTACCTCTCCTCAGCTCCCAGTGTGATTTCTTCAGCTGATGCATTCAGGGCACATTGCAAACAGCATTGCAACGGCTGGTAACTCTGCACCTACCCCCTCAGAGATGTTAATGTGTTTGAGGAGCCCCTCTTCTTCTCTTCCACTACTAAAAAGAACTTGTATCACACTTGTGTGACAGCTTGCAAGGAGAGCAGAGGGCAAGAGACCAGCAGGTTAGCACCAGCAGCTTGTATTCATCAGACAAGCTTTACAACGAGAAGTTAATGGTGGGAAAGCAGAGAACTGAAAATATTCTTTGAGAGCTAAATCCCTCTCAGCTCATCACTTCAGAGGTCAGTTCTGCTGCTTTTCCTCCTGCCTTTTTCTCATCATTGGTCTAATTAGGAATTTACCTTGTGTTCTCAGCTGAGTCCATGTCCCATTGCCTAGGCTCTAGAGCTGGTGAGTACCACCCCAGTGCAATCAAATTCACACTGTCACATGAGATATATGTCTGTGAAGCAAGCCTAAATACCCTCTATCCTCCTCCTCCTGCACACCACAATGCCAGGGGGGTGGAAGAATTTGAGATGATCTGGTTTCAGACATCTAAGAGAACAGGTGCCTAGGGATCTACAATATGTGGAGATAAGGGGCAATTCCAAGGGTAATTGAGCCCAGCTGGTTTTGAACCCATCTCAGGACAGTATTGGTAACCCTCAGAAGGGGCATGTCTCACCACTGGTATCAGAGTAGGGGCATGGTAGTCCTCCCCTCACATACTCCCAGTTGCAATAGGATCTGTTGGGTGCTGTGACCCCTGTAAGGTCTCACCACTTCATCCACCTGCCAAAGAAAGCAAGCCAAAAGCCTCACTCTTCAGGGTAGATCAAGAAAAAGTGTAAGTAAAATTGACAGCAACTGTAATGTTGATAAAATGGTGTATTACTAGCAGTGTTATTGCATCCACTGACTTTATTAATAGAGTGTAGACACAGTGTGCAATAATGTAACTAGATTTCACAATGTGTAATAATTATTTTCATGCAATGCAATGACTGTGCATTAGGTAAGGGAATTGATTCCCACTCCAGAGTCAGCAAAATCTTGGCCCAGTACTTCATACCCAATCGTGCATCTGTTGGGCCTCGGGCTTGGGCTATGATCCAGTAAGAGCTGGAGAATAGCCTAGAGCAGGGATTCTATCCCCTGTGGCTCCAGAGCTGCTCCTGTGCTGCCTCATGCCCCACGCCTTTCTGTATGAGCAGCATCACCAGATCCCAAGGGAACCCAGTGCACACTCCTCCCTGCACCTCAACAGCCTGAAATGCATGTGGGAGGAGAAAACCCTTTTGTGGAGTCGTGAACATCTCTAGCTCCCTTGGAGAAAACTATTTAGGAGCTAGGATGTGCCCACAACACACGAACTTGCCCGGGTAGGAAGCAAATGAGAAACATGGCATGAGATCAGGGAGGGAAGACAAGCCACCACAGAGCCAGGGGCTAAACAGGGGCCAGTAAGGGTATACTAAGGAGGCAAAAGAGAGAGGGATCTTAACAGCACTCTGGCCACCCAAATATCATCTCCCTAGTGGAACTGCGCTCTCGATCCAGATACATTCACTGCGCCCAAGTGCAGCCACTGACGTGCGAGTCGGGTGACTCAGAGCCTGGCACAGTTTACCCCTTAGCATAGATGGGAACAAATTATTTCCAGCATCACGACTGCTATTTCAGACCCTGCCAACCACACTGAAACACTTGTAGCGTGTGCTGGAAAAGGGCAGAGAGTCGGCCAGCTCACGTGTCCAGCGACGCAGCAGAGAGCTGCAGCAGAAATGCAGCCCTTGGCTCCAGCACGTCCAGAGCTTGGCTTAACCCTGCCCTGCTGATGGCACCGCGTGGTGCTGCGACTTGCTCTTGAAAAGCTAATTGTGACAACAAACATTTTACGACCTCAGAATAAATCATTACTTCGCTTTTCCTCCAAGCAGGTTTGTTTTAAATGCCACTTGCTCTGTCTCCACTGTTAATGAGCTCGAGTTGACCCATTTATTCTCTGCTGCACTTTCCGCAGCAAATCATGGCTTTACTGCAAAGGTACAGGATATTAGAGCCGCAATTTCATTGACAAGATTTTTTGTTTGTGAACCCATTAGTATTTTCCCCGAACAGTTTTTCCTCCCTCGCCTTGCTAGACTAGAGAATTGCTCTTTTGCAAGTCTATTCTCTCTGCTATTCCCTTGGTTTGAGTGAAATATATATGAGATGACTCAGAGTTTGAACTCTCAGTATATGTTTCTAATACAAAGTCTCTGCGTGTCTGGGGACCTAAGACAGATATTTAATTTTAGATAAGAAATACTGGTGACATCATGCCTTTGATTTCTTTGCTGGATGTCTGTGCAGCCAACACATTGTGAATCTGTTCAGCCATAACAGCCTCATCGCATTTAGGAAGCCGCTTAATATTCAGTGTAGGTACAGAGCAGCGGGCAGCCACTGGTCCTCTTGGGTGGTGCTTAGCAGGAGCACACACTGAAGCTTTTAACCCCAGTGAATCTATACAATAACACATATGTAAGGGTGAAGGATCTTGCAAGGAAAACTAGGTTTTCTAAAACCTTTCTTGTGCAGCTGCCGCATCCCCTGGACAGAAAAGCTCTAAGCAGAGTCCACCAACATGCGGGTCAGCTACGCTTACACCACACACCACCTTGCACATGATTCATACACCCTCGACACACACAGTGGAGAGGTTGAATTTAGCCTCGCCATCAGTGACTACATCTTCCCACAGCAGCAGATGCCAGCAAGTGCAGCCAAGCAGAAGGAAGCATGCACACAACAGCTTCATTTTTAGCTCTACAGCTTAAAAAAATAAGACATTCCTTCATTTTATATTGAAATGTGACTAACTAAAAGCTGATATGCATGGGGGGAAGCTTCAGAAAAAAAGTCAGACTCCTGCAGCAACACCTTTTAGTCAAGACAGTTTTGGTGACATTATAGTGACAAATTTTCAGCCTTTCCTACAATTTTATACCTTCCTACACAGCAGGTGTTATCCAAAATGATCTAGGAGAGATATTAGCACGGATAAACAAGGCTTAAGACAGAAAATAAAATCTAATTGCTGAGATATGAGGCAAACTGCAGTACTTGCATGTCAGCAGAAACAGCATGTGGAGCAGCTTATCAAGAGGTCCAACAGGTTCCTCATTCTTCAAAAGCTGCTGTCAGCCTTGAAACATCTTCCTAAAGGTTAGTGTCCACTTCAGCCAGGAGTTAGAAACTTCCTGCAAGCACCATCAGCTTCATCACTTTGGTCTACATGGAGGAAACCATCCTCAGCATCCCCCCATGCTTGCCAAGGGTTCTTTAATCAACAGACATGCCGCTGTAACTCCTCCAGTTAGGGACCAATTAGAGTTAACATCCAGGTGGGCACAGAGCTGATCAAAGCAGCTCCTAGCCTTCATACAACATACTTTTGTTGTTGTTCCTTTTTTTTTTAGCCCTTGTCAGGTGCACCTCCTGACTGCCCAAAATGAACAAACCTGCAGATTACGGAGGTCACAGTTAAGAGACAGAAGCTAGATGAGACAAAATGGTGGGAGCCCATTTATGAGCATCCCAAAGGCATGTCTAACCCAACAGTCACGTCTAACCCAACAGTCACAGCCCTCCTCAGAGCGGGTAACACCTCACAACGCTGTGGCCTCAGGTCAAAATCAGCCCACGGCATGCTTGAGGATGTTGGGTTTTAACATCTGTCCTAAAAGCCTGAAAGCCACAAAGTTGGTGCGTAGATGAGCTGCCTCTTATATAAATAGCTCATAAAGCATCACTGACTGTGATGGGTTAAACTACGACACTGACTTTTTAGCTTGTACTGATGTTTTTCATTAATTTTTTGTCACTGTGTGTAAAAAAACAAAATCAAAGCCACAAAGCCCCATTTAGCTCCCCTGCATTAGATCATAATCACAGACTGTTTAAAAAAAGTGACTAATAACGTAGCTGTATGCCCCAAGAAAAGGTGAGCCCTAGTCCTAGGTGAAACGAGGCTGCTGAGACTCAGCTGCCCCCACCACATTTCACATCACTGACCAAGACAGCATCATTTAGCCCTGCCCCCCTACCTAAGAAGTTTCATATTAAAAAAAAAAAAACCCTGACGCATAAATTCCCTTACTTTGAATGTGTGAATTTGCAATATGGGGATGTGCTTGGCTTTAAGTATTAACCAGCTGGAGTGCAAAGTGGATTCAAGGCAAAATGGTTGTGGCCCTTCTTTGTTTGGTCGTGGGAGAGACGTGGGGTTTGCTCTTACAAGCCATGCACTCGCCACAGAAATAAAACATCAGCAATGTTACCCACATGGTGTGATCTGACTCTTAACAGCTCTGCAGCGATCAATTCAATGGTCATGAGGCACATGTAGCCCCCAGCACCCCCTTCTTGTGACCCCACACTCTTGAAGCTATAGCCTGGGGTGCTGACATGCAAGCTTTACTCCTCTTTTAGCACTGCCAGCTGGTAAGCGATTTCCCAGGCATACCTAATACTATTGTAAGATTTTACTTAAAAAAAAAAAAAACAGAGGTTAAAAAAAATCACAACGGCGTGAAGTATGGCTGAAGACGCAGCAGGGGTGTTTCTTCGGCTCCTCAGGGAGCCAGCAATTATTTCTGACCCTGCAACAAAAGCCTGTAGATGCCAGGCATTTTTTTTTTTACTTTTTTTTTTACTTTTTTTAAACTCTACAAAGGTATAATATTTTACTGAAGCTCATTGTACATCATCTTACTGGTGTATTGGGTCAGGGAGTCTGTGGGTTAATCCTGTGCTGGGTAATGAAGCATTGCCTTTAACTGCATTTAAGCGTTCACCTCTTTGTTTCCCCATATAGTGGCACTTGCTGTATTACCTACGGTGAACTGCAGCACTCAATTCACCTTCTCTGGACACTACTTATTATTTTATATGCCTTTAACATGTCACTTCGTATGTGCCTCTGCACTAAAAATATTTCTAAATGGCTCCTAACAGGAAAGTCTCCTCTTTCATTTAATAAATCCCTTTAGTCTCTTTATTCCTTGGTCACCAGGAGAAGCAGTGTGGTCCAAAGCAAACCTATGCCATCGACTGGGAGCCTGGGATTAAGCCTTCTGGGAGTGTAATTCCCTTAAACCCACACTGTAGCCTGGCTGCTTTCCCAGCTGCGATGCATGGTGAGCAGATGCTTTCCTTTGACCAGGTTCTCCTCAAACGGTGGCAGGGGATACAGCCCATGCAATCAAGATACAGCTTCAATTCACTTCATTTTACCTGGAACTGGGATTTTCTCACAGAGAAGGGAGCAGAACTCACCACGTCATAGAACTCAGCATGTCCATGGGCCAGGCCTTGCAGATTGGCATCACTTGGCACCAGCTGGTGGAGTCCTCCTGCCCCTTGATCCGGCGCGAAGCTGCAGTCAGCGGTCAATGACACCCCCTGCATCTCAAGTCGTGGGGCTGCTGCCTTTCTGCTGGCCAGTGGCTCCTTGCTGCTTTGTTAAACTTGTAGCAGTGTTTCTAAGTATCAGGATATTTACGGTGACTTGGACACACTACCACTCAGGTCTCCTATATCAGGGTTGTATTACTTTTTACATGACATATTGCAACAGCTAATTGCAATTACCAGAAAGCATATACAAGAGAGCTTGTTGTTTGCCAGTAGACAACGACACTTTGGAAATCTAGGATTTTGCTATAGATGAAAGCCTATAAATTTTAAAATAGAAACCACGTTATTGTTTACAATTTCCATTTGCTAACAAATTCTGCTAAACAAAATTGGTGGCTGATTAAGTAAACATTTATACATAAATAAAACAGTGAAGATCTCTTCAGTTATTGAGATGCAGCCAGTTCAGTCTCTTGTAAATAATACAGTGATGAATTCTGGTGTTACAGTGCATGATAAAGCTACCCCATCTCAAAGTCTTAGGCAAACTAATCCATACGCATGAATCAATCAGTTCATTTTAGTCATACCGGCTTTATATAAATGTCACTAAAATCAATGCCTGAAAGACGTAACAGATTAATAAGTCCTCATGCGGTACATCTGACTGGGATGCAAACCTACAGCACATAACTTCACACCAAAGACAGCTACACAAGTAGTTTGAATAACTGATTTTAATAGAAAACTCCAGGGCAAGCCTGTAATGATCAGGCGTGGATGAGAAAAATCCACTGCATTATTAATTTCAGAGAATGCAGAGTTCTTTTTCATAATGTACATTTTATTAATGCTCTCTGTGATAGCTTTTCATACCAGTTCATCACCAGGAGTACAGTAATTACAATGTATTAAGATTCATTCCATGCCTGAGGAGTAAGGAAGTCCAGTTAAGATACGGAAAGCAGATGAAACGTCAATCATTACTTGGGGCCCAATTAATCAAAACTCTGCCCCAGGGAACCCAGAAGCTGGGTGGGTTTGGTAATGGCACCTCTCGGACCTGCTCTTCGGTGAGTATCTGCCTCTCCCCATCAGCTCACCTCCACACGCAACCTGCACGCCATTGATACAGAGGCAGTGGATGGGATTCATCATTTTTATTAGGACTTGGGGTCAGTCTCGCTTGTCTTTACAACCGTCACCATTAGTTACCGAGCGTCAGCCTCTTTGGGGTTGCAGACAGCAAGAGACATTGAAGGTTGTCATAAATGCCTCCAAGAATAACTCTTCTAGACACAATGGCAAGAGTTTAAGGTGTGGGATGATGGGATTGTCTAGGAAGAAAAAATAATAGTGAGGGCTCTAACGAAAAAAACCCCACCCAACCCAACAGATTTCTGCTCTCCTGCGATCCAGAGAAGAAACAGGGAATTTCTGCTTTCCACTAACTGGAGCCCAACTTTCACCCCATGCAGCACCCCAGTCCTCTGCAGGGTCAGGCAGCCCCAGGCTCAGTATTTAGCACTGCCCTTTAGAGCTCTAGAAACCATAAAGATGGTCCCTTTGTGACTGTGAAAGCTCATAGGCTTTCAAACTTTTTGGAGGCATTTATTTTGCTTAATGTATTGTCTGATTTTCAGAACATTTCTGGCAGAAAGATGGGGTGGGTTATTAATATTTTTCGTTATTTTTCTCCCTGGAAAAAAAGGCTGACAGCCTTTACTGGGGAGGAAACCTCAGTCTCCCCAGGATGATGGCCACCTTGCCTGGGGACATCACAAAAGGCTGGAGAAGTGGGCAAAGTAAGAGGTGTCCGCATGTGGCAGACAAAAGCACGGCATCTCCTGTCTGCTGGTTTGACAAATAAATAAATGAGTTGATAAATAAATAACTCGCTTGGCACTGGCAGTTGTTAGGTGTTAATGGTAAAAGCAGCCCCACAGAGCTGGATGACAGAGGAGGTATTCAAGTACCCAAAAGACAACCTGTGAAGATCACCTTGAAACACTGTAAGCGAATTACCACCCTGGATGCCCAAAACCCTCCATACTCTGAGGCAGCTTCCAATTTCTGTTGATTGTCCACTGGCCTTTCCCTGAAGAGGTGTAAGGGTTTTTCCCCCAATATTATGTGAAATATGTGCAACAGCTGATTTGTGCTATCTGGCTTTTTAATGGGGAGGGGATATCTCCACCTTGGGCCTGCTTGCTTGCAAAATGCCAGGCTGAAGAGAGACTTTTACATCCAGAGACAGTTATTCTGGGTCATTTCCAAAAATATCTTTTTTTTTCTGGTCTGCTTTTTTTAATTTCAATTTCTAATTCCAATTTTTTTTCTAATTTCCCTCCACTGCATGAATCCACACAGTCAGACTCAAAGTAAATAAGGCATAAGTAAGCTTTGAATTCTGAAGGATGAAGGGAAAACCCCAAAGCTCCTCTCCTGCTCCCATCAGGTACCACGCTGCAGCAGCCCACATCCTGCGAACACCCATGCTGGAGTGCAGCCCTGCTCTGCCAGGAGCATTTGCAGATGGCCGCTGTTGTGTTGCAGCAAGGGACAGCGGATGACGACTCAGTGCGGAACAGATATTTATCAGCTTTCACTCAGCTAACGCCTGCTCCCCAGCCTGCTGTGCCTTGCTCCCCAGAGAGACATGCATGCTACCCTGCGCTCGTGCTCATAGAGCCAGACCCAGCAGCGTTACTTACGACTTCTCAAAATGTGATTAGGCATGTAAAGGTGGGCACAACGTACACATCCATACCTCTCTTCTTCTCTCACAGACATAGCTACACTGACATGGGGGCCTGCGCTGGCTGGCAGCCACCCACGCAGGGCACCACCTTGCACACGCATTTGCACACACGCTGAGGAGAACTGCATGTACAGGCACTAGCCGACATGAACACGGGTATCTATGCATGCCTCCATTTACCCAGCCAAACAGCTGGCCCAACAACACAAACAAGTTTTCAGGGTTTCTTTTTTTTCCTTGTGTTGTTTTTTTTTTTTTTCTAATTAATGCTAAAAGCCTTGGGGGAACCACACCAATGGGGTTTGCATCCCTCTGGTGATTTCTGCCCATCCCACCTCCCCACACCTGCACCAAGCAGCCCAAGTCCTCTGTGGGCCGTAGCTGAGTATTTACACCAGTGGAGACCATGGGCCCAGCGAGTCTACCCTGTTTACAGGAATGAAGGAGAAATGTCTGCCGAGTCTCTGCTGGACGCGTCTGTCATCTTTCAGGTACCTCCTGTGCCCACCACGGTGGCACAGCTCGGCTGTGAGACTCCACGCCAGTCTTCACCGGGCAGATGCCATGGTTTCCCATATATCCATCCTCAGCTGAGATGATTGAGAAACGCTATCTTCAAGATACTAAGGCTCATTTTTTCCAAAAAATATCTCTATTTACACAGGACAATAAAATTTGAGCAGCTTTCCCCCAGAAGCTTTTGCCAAGTGGAGCCGCTGCTGGACATGTGCACCAGTCCCTACGTACAAGCAACAGCTTCACTGAACAGTACTCTGCCAGCAAGTTCAGCTTCTTCTGGTGTTAAGAACTATTTCTTTGTCCCTTCTTTCCTTCCATCATTACCTGTCCACACAGCCAGGTCTGTATTTACAACAGGGACCTGGATCTGGCGGGGTTGCCTCTATACAGCCCAGCTTGCGAGCGCGGAGAGGGGCTCAGGATGGGGGTGTTGAGCACGCTCAGCCATCTTTAAGTGTTTTCAAGTTGCAAAGCCAACATTTGGAGCAGATGAAACTCATTTCTTATTACAAAAGACATTTTTCACCCGTTCTGCTCATCTCAAAAAGAAAGTGACTGACCAAGTGGCGAGGGCACTTCCCAGGGCGCTGCCATGCACGAGGCAGCGGGAATCTCAGCCGGGCTGCTTTCTCCTTGGGGACACGAGGGTTTGCCGAGGGTTTTGGTCGAGGCTAGTTTCTCCGGCCTCTCCCGTTGCGCGATCCCAGGCAAGGGATGGGTAAGACGAGGCACAGAGGAGCTGAGGCGGTGCACCAGCATGGGCTTGCTGGGGCAGGCTCGTCAGGTGCCCCGGGCGCTAGATGACACTGTCTTCCATGGTGACTCGCCTGAAGACCGGCTCCTGCTTGGGCATCCTTCCGCCTTCTGTGGAAAACAAGGGGAGAGCAGGTAAAGCCCCAAAGCACGACCCTGCAGCAGTCACCAGCTATTTTTAAGACCATTTCCACTCTCAAACAAAGCATGGGATGCCCGGGCTTGCCGCGAAAGGGAAGGCTTGCTCAGAGCAGGTGAACGTATTTATGGCCGAGCATCTCATCACGAACCTCCTTCCACCCTTTTTGCTGAAGCTGGTGGCACACATTTGCCGGGCTTTGTCCCCACTTGAGCCAGTTATTTGTTAAATGGCATGAGGACCAGCAGCACTGGCCATGGTTGCCCACAGCTCTCCGGATGAAGGGTGATGCCGAGGTGCTTCTTTGCTCCTCTGGGTCTAGCCCAGCTAAAGCAAGGAGAGCCCAGAGCCAAGCTGCAACCACCAGCGTGTACCAGCCCAATAGGGCTTGTTTGAGCAAACTACATTTTTTGTGGTTCCCTCCCCCCCCCCTTAATAATAAATAGTCAGAATAAATGACTACAGAGTAAACAGATTTGTTTTGCTATCAGACATTATCTGAAGGGCACTTCACATCCTGAGTGCTCTGCTTTACAGCTGCCTCTATAATCATTGCAGCCCCAGGGGAGGAAAATGCCTCCTTTTACACGCACAGGTTGGGAAGAGGCAGCCACATGCAGTTTTGGTTGAATACATGGAGGCTTTTTTATAAATAATATTTCTGGGAGAGGTTAAGATAAGCTAGGCATATTCAAGAAGAATTAAGAGTTGTCCCGGAGCCATTTTCTAAGCGTAAATCATTTCACCTCATCTCACACCCACCCCAGGGCCAGCAAATCCGTGTTGCTCTGCATAGCGGCGCAGATACTGTAGGGAAAGTGTGGAAGGCATAGCCGGCAACTTTTTGGGCATCTCCCAGCTTGGCCATTTTGGCTGTTCTTTTGGGTTTTTTTTCTGAAGAGGAGGGACTTTCATCCTTTCCTTGTTGCTCAGCTCTTTTTTCGTTTTTCCAAGCAGTGGGATGCATTTTCTCTTTTCATTTCTGCTGCTGCTAGCTCGGCGGGCTGCTTTGCATTGCAGCGCAAATTGCTAGCAGCTAAAAGTGCCTAGCTGCACAATGTACCAAAAATCAAAACCCCCACTTATTTAATATGAAGCACTCTTTCTGGCTGATATCAACAGCAGCTGAAGCAACGAGGCCTTTGATCTGTACGTACGAAAGCTGGCAATGCAAGCAAGGAGGAGGGTGAGGTAGAGGTGACCACAGGGCAGGGAAAGCAGCTCATCTACTTATCAGGGAGGGACCCTCTCAAAAAAAGAGCTGCTGAGGTCCTTGGCGGCAAACCATTAAACCTTCTCTCCTTTTTTTTCAAGGTCAGAAAGCCGTGGGCCGGCCAGAGCAGGCACCGGACAGCTGCAGCAGGGCTTCAGCCTGCCACAAACTGGCCTCCCATTGCACGTGGGCTAATCTCGTATGACCCCGCACTTCTCGGCTGCATACGGAAAGCTCCTGAGAAACTGCTTTTGGCATATTTCACCCAAAGGATGAAGCCTTGCCAGAAATCAGGGGCTGCTTCTTTTATTTCTCCCTGCCCAAAGTCCATTTTCCCACTGCACACATTGCAGCTTTTGTGCGACCAAGTGCTAAGAGGCTGGGGCGAGGTGCGGCCGCTTCCCCAGTGGCATACCCAGAAATCCTCCACCCGCTTTGCTGACCGCTTGGTTTTCCATATTCGTCCCCCCAAAACATTTATCTGCGGCTGTTACCGCAGGCTCGTGGCTGCCGAAAGGCGAATCCTTTGCTGCTGGTGGGACACAAAGGCTGCAAGGCTCACGCGTGCATTGAGCTTTCCTGCCGCGGGGACCCAAATTAAACTCTGCCTGAGATGCCTTAGAGAGAAGTGGGAGAAGAAAGGCTGAAAACAGTTTTATTATAGCCATAATTTACCCATTGAGCATCCTGCTGCTGGAAATAACCTTTCCAGAGCTGTAACATAAGATGCAGTCGATTACAAGTGGCAGTTGGAGATACCGGGTCATCCACACAAGTATTCCCATGCACACCAGCTGAGGAGGTTGTGCAGCAGCTAAGTTTGTGCCTTTTAAGTTGGTTGTTTGGGGTTTTAAGCAACGCTGTCAAAATATCAAGCATTTGCTTCCAGCACATAATAACTGCTCTGTATACCAGTATTTTTTTAATTTATTGAGGTTTTAGCTTGGGTTTTTACATGTGTACAGCGTAATTAAGGAGTAGAAACATAAGAAAAGAAAATATGTGGAGAATGAAGAAATAAAAAGACAGCAAACAGTCAGGATGACTTTTTTTTTGTTCTTGGCATTTTGGTAGAGAAGACTATCACCATCTGTCTGGCGTACCAAATACAACAAACAGTAAGCACCTGTAAAAAGCTATTCTGATGTGAAAAAGGAAGATTTCCAAGCTATCCTCCCTAGTCTCAATACTTTAGCATTAAACAGAGCACCCCTCCTGAACCGGGACGACGTATGCTCTGGTGTATGATCCATGCACCCCTAGGGCTTGCCAAAGCCTTTGAAGAGCAGAGCTGGCCCTACACCAGCTGCCTGCGCTGAACAGAATGACTCTTCGTGCGGCGAGGAGGGTGCTGCAGCCCTCCCGGGGGTACCCCTTCGGGTGGTCTCCCCGGCTGCACTGTTAATGTCCCTGCGGAGGACGGCCACCGCTAACGCGACCACCGCTGCCTCCTCTGGGAGCATTAATCACCGATTTTATCGGGTTTCAGCTTTACGCTGCAGGATGTTCTCCATGTCGTTACCGGAGAACCTGCGAAAACGTGACATTTATATAATGTTCACGAGCACAGACTATTTAAACCCTAAAATATTCATTAAACAAAATTTGCATAGAGTCTAGCTGAATGCAGCAGGTAGCTAAAAATAAAGTACTTTTCTTTCCAAATGTAAGGAACAGATCATGGTGTGACAGATGACCAAGCCGGTGCTCTTAGGTGTTCCTGAGATAGCTTTTTAATAAGACGAGCTATCTTTTTATCCCTGTTGTCTAGGTAAGTCTGCAGGGTATTATATTCTTTATAAACTAGCGAGATCAAGAGCATATGGGAGTGTGTGAGCGAGAGGCCAGCTGGCCAGAGAAGATGGAAGGAGGATGGCAGGCAATAGGGACACACACATTGACACGCAATGACCCCCCAGTGCTCAGTGCCCCCCACCGTTGCCACTGTTTTCCCAGGCCCTCTGAAGAATCTCACTGCTCATTACCTGAGGGCAAGGAGGAAGGCAAGAGATTAGTTAACAACCACACATTTCAGGGAATTAAATGCAATCAACAGGCAGAAAGGAACAGCACCAGGATAAGTATTACTGCCTACACAGTGCCTCCAAATCTGTGATGAATACCCCCCCATCCCCAGCAACTCTCCAGCCTATGTAGTCTTTCCTGACATGTCTTTCCCCTTGTGTTTCTCCTTCACATGTTTCAGGGAGATCTTTACAGCCTCTTACGGCTCTTGCAGAAAATGGGCAGGCATTGCCCCTTGGAGCCAAAGTGTCCTTAAGCAGTAGGAAACATAGCAATTGCACAGTAAACTGGTGTGTCAGCTCGTTACGGGGCAGTCTGCGATGGGATTACACAGGAAAAATAACCCAGTCCCGTGCAAATTAGAAGGAGCAAGGGGAAAAAAAAGGGATTCACAGCTTGCAAAGCATCCCAGGATGGTTGTCAGGAAAACGCAAGGCATGGAGCCTCGCACTTCTCCCCCCTGCCTTCCCACGTGCAAGCTAGGCTTTCTGAAAGCATGCCGCAAGCAAGGGATCGACATTGACAATCCTCAGTCCAAAGATGCCTGACAACCCAAGGCTTCCAAAGGTGGTCCCATATTTCAAAAAGGGGGGTCCAAATATCCGCGTGATGCCTGTTTGTCTGTATTCTGTTTGGTTTTTATTGAAAGCGGGATGCTTATTGGAGTTGAATGATGAAGCTTTAAACTTCTCCTACAAGGAAAATGTTTTAATTTTTTGTTAAACAAAGTTCTAAACCAGAAGATCCCCTTAGTACAGGGCTGATTATCCCCTTCAACCCAGCTTGCAAAGTTATGTGCCCCAAGCATAGGTATGAATTTAATACCGTAATTGCTACTGCCTCTTCATCAAGCTGTTAGTTTTCTCACATCTCTGCCTTGGCTCAGCACTAAGAAATGCCTTAGAAGTTTTGTAGCTCTCCCTTCTTCCCCAGGAGCATTTTAGGCACTGAGGACTTAACATTAACTTGAGTTTCGCATGCTGCAGTCTGCACAGAAGACACCACTACATGGCCAGTTGCACAAGAATTGTATCTACCGAGCTACTTATCAATAAGCAGAAACCTTTACCATGCCCATAATCAACTATCTGACACAACAAAAGCCTGTTTTCAAGGGGAAAATAATGGAAAAAATAATCCTTATTCTGCTCCCCCCCCCCAACTAAATTGCAGTCTTAAACCATTTTTGGCTTAATGCAATTAATGATATCTATTTCCCTTCTTTTTTTGTGATTCAGCTGTTTCCAATGCTGTAAGAAGCAGCAACAGTGAACCCTGTGGTGCCAGAACAGCCTGGGGATGGAAATACTCAGCTTGAAAATAAACAGTATTTTTTTGCAGTCAAAGTGCTAATAGGCATGGTAGGCTGGCAGACAGAAGCTCAATGAAGAAGGGATGGAGAAGCAGGGAAAACAGCCTGTCCACTGATAAATCTGAAATACAGAGAAAGGCTGGGGAAGAATGACCATTCAGAGTAAAGAAAGTCAAAGATTTTTCAGTAAGACACAATCATCCCATAGAAAATCCACCACTGGTTTGTTCTTGCATAGTTTCAGCAGTGCTGGTAAACGTCATGTTGATCATCTCCCTCCCATTTAACAGGACAATGTTTGCTATGGTGTAGCTCACCATCTGCATGAATTTAATCCTGCCATTTCCCTGGAAAACTATTTTTTGGAGTCTAATATGGTAAAAGAGTTTTTACTTTCTCCAAAATAAGGTGTACTTGAAGTATTTCAAGCCTCAGCAGCCTCCATTGGGCTGCTACATGGACTCGTATGACCACGTGGACCTGAAACGCTTGCTTTGCCTGCATGCATAGGTCTAACGCGCACTGCCCAGCTCCATCACTGCCGACAGGGAAAATAAAAGGAAACAGAGAGGCAGCATTAAGAGCAAGAGCATGACCTTGCTGGCCAGTGGCTGTTTTGCTACGAAACCAGGTGATTCCCAGTCTCCCAAAGGGCAACGCTCCCTTGCCAAAACCAGGGTTGGCAAGAGGCAGAGCTGTGATCAGTGCTTGGTCAGAAATGAAGTTTCCTCCCTAAGATGTTGCCTGAGTGCCTGGCTGCAGAAAGGACTCAGGCAACTCAAAACAGACTCTTTTTTAGGCCACAAATACCACCAGATACCACTGCACCCTGGTTCTCTCCCCCTGACAAGCTCCTGCTGAGCAGCACTGAGCAGCATCGCCCCAAGCGAGGACATCCCCGGGATGGAGCAGAGTTGCTCTGCTGCTGCATTTATCCTCCAGCACTGGGAATATGTTGTCTAACACAGGCATCACCTGCCTGCTCCAAATCTTTTGGCTTTTATTTAGCTTGATGGGAGTTGGATGGAGGCAGCACCAGACCCCAAGGTCCAAGGCATGGGAGGGCTTTCTGAAAAAACACGTACTGAAAAATCGGTACCGAGCATGACCAGAGGCGGCTATTTTCACTGTCAACCTTTCTAGTCTATTTTGTGGCTTTCTATAACCTAATGATGAATCCTAATTGCTCCCAAGGGATTTGAAGGGGGAGGTTGAAGGAGACAGGTGAAGCATCAGTGGGCCATTGGCAGTGGTGGGACGAGAAGGGCGATGTGGCCAAGGACAGCAATGGCGCTTTGAGTACGCTCAGAGCAAGAAAATAAAGAGACAGCAAACAACGACTGAGGAGGCCTAACGGGGACTTGTTTTACTCTTTGACATGCTACCAGCAGTTTTTAATCTCAGAATAACCAAAATTAAAAAAAAAAAAATCATTACAATGATTAAAATGTACGACACATGAAACACCGTACTCAAATCATCTGCATGTCATCGGCTACTTTATACAGTAGGCACAAAACGGACCTAGAATCATCTGCAACAAATGTCAACCAGCGTTGTGCTCGCCCCTAAACAAGTACCACTAGCCTGATATTTTCAGTCAGCCGTAGCTGCATAACCTTTGTGCTTAAATTGCTCAGCTTAGGCCTCCTTTCTTTGGCAGTGCTTGGCCATGCCATAAAGGAGTGGAGACTCGTACTGAAGACAGTAATGGAGGGAGGAACAACAACAACAAAAAAAGAGAGATTAATCGTACAGTACATACATACAGTATCTTCTAAATCGTGATCAGTTGTTTATTGGTTGGCAAACAAGCTTCACTTTTACAACAAATATTAGTAATGAGGTCATTCAACTGTTGAGACCGTACAAAATGGATCATAAATTAAAAAAAAAGGAAAAAAAAAAGAAAAAAAGAAGAATTCATATTCCGTGCTGCTAATTTACCTCCAGAAAGCCTATGTTACTTAAAAATCCTGTCAAATAAATAAATTTCCTGTTAGGAAAAATAATGAACAGAAGATTCTTTTTTTTTTTCTTTTTTTTTTAAATCACTGCAAAGTACTTTTTAGCTCACTACGCGTCAGTTGATTTTCTTCTTAACCACTGCAGTACAAGTGCCTAAACCGGGGACCAGACGGAGCCGTGAAGGCCCTTTGCTCCTCCAGGGAAATGGCCGCCTCCTGTAGAAACCCCGCTACGATTATACAAAAACCTCTCGACTCCTGGACGCGACCCTACGGCCTGGCTGAGGGGCTGCTCACCACCGATGCTTCACAGGATCATCGTCACCATCGGCTGTGCACTGTCAACGGGGAAGTGTGCCCTGCTCTAGCGCGCCAAAAGGTCTGCCAGCAATATGCTGGCTGAAGAAAGTTACACAGTGCTAAATAAAAAGACTGCCTTGGCTGAAAAGAAACGGTGATGGTGTTACTAAAAATGTTCCTTAGAAAGTGATGTTGAGGGGTTTTTTTGCCCAGTGAGATTTTTTTTACCAGGATGGGGAAGGGATGGACGGGAGGGGCAGTAGAAGAGGCAAAACAAGATTAAAAAAAAAAAAAAAAAGAAGAAAAAGGAGGAGTTATGAAAAACCTTGCTCCTACTGGTAGACAAACTTACAAGACCAGCACAACAGAAAAAAGTTCTTTTTTTTTTTTTTTTCCACTACATTAACAGGGACGCAAGTTCTGGAGGAACAGAAAGCAGACTATATGTGCAATGCTAGTATCTGTACATTACATAGAAATTGTTCTCTTCTCTTTTTCTGCCATTAGTTTTTATCATCCGTTAATACACTAAAACGTAAAATATGCCTTTAGCACACAATTCTAGGATTCCCTTCCATCTCATTAAATTTGTTTTTGTTTTGTTTGCTCCCGCAGCAAAGGGCACCGCGGTGAAACCAAGTTGTGAGTGACCAAAAACCCATGACATGATCTCGATTGGTAAGAAAGAGTTTTGCTAGCTTGTTTTTGTGCAGCGCTCCCACCTAGATGCATCAACGCTACGAGTTGCAAATGCACATTTTTGGCCTTTTATTTTTTTTTCTTTGCATTTTTTGTTTTTCCCTCTTAAATCAGGTTCTCGGTATTAAGAGCAACACAGCATCAAGGATTGTTTAAACAAACACGGCATAACTTGAGAAGGCCACAAAGTGTGCCGTTATGTATCTCTTTCATTAACATAATGAAGTCTGTCTGGAGGGAAGGAGGATGGGGGGAAAAAGTGGAGGGGGG
>Ga0065711_1002377_pt1 | contig 34302 bp, 19 predicted proteins | sample Hoacrofraction12_FD_59098 | JGI IMG/M metagenome (GOLD analysis project Ga0065711, IMG submission 59098) | Hoatzin crop microbial communities from Cojedes, Venezuela - Epithelial fraction 12 v2 (version 2) | ecosystem: Host-associated > Birds > Digestive system > Esophagus > Crop | place... | reverse complement strand
GTCAGGCATGATTTCCCCTTGGTGAATCCATGCTGACTACTCCTGATAACCTTCTTTTCTTCCACTTGCTTGATGATGGCCTCCAGGATAAGCTGCTCCATCACCTTTCCCGGGATGGAGGTGAGGCTGAAAACCGTCTGTCTCCTTTAAACACTCAGTTGCACAGGCTGAGCTAGTCACATTAGTAGATTTCACCTGTGAAAGACACATTAAAAGGAATGTAGAAAGCTAAGAGATTAGCTTGAATATTCAGACTAGACAGGAGCTTTTCTTTTCTGAGCTCCTTGGGCTCCGCTGAGCAGCCAAGTCAACAAGGCAACAGCATAGATGTAGTGTTCAAGATGAGACTGGTTTTGACCATGCTAAAGAATGGTTTTGCAGTTCTGCCAAAGCACGAACAAAATTGCTCCCTGCTTTATCTCTGTTTGCATTTTTTAGTGTTGTTGACTGATGAGCCGAGCAGACATACATGAGAGAGAATGGTGGGCCCCAGTGCTGCTGTTTATATGGGAGTTCAAAATGGCACTCCTGCTTTTCCAAACCAAAGCTTAATTTATACTGACCTCATTAATGATGCTGATTGAAAGGCAAAGCCAGTGTTTCTCACACATTTGAAAGCTGATCCTCCATTCAGAGAAGAGAAAACCAATCTCATGCACCTTCTTTCAACACCACGTCTTGTGAAAAGTATATTCATCTACCTTTTATATGACATCTGAGCTTCCCCTTTGTCCTTCCACCAGTCAGCCCTTCACACAGCCTCCTGGCCATATGCGACACTGCAGAAAAGTTGAACTGGGCAAGGTCAAATGGAAGTCTGCTGTCTTGATGAAGCACAGATATGGCGGGAAAACATCAGTGTGTGTCAATGGGAACAGATGCAACAAGCAGGGGATAAAAAGAAAAAAGCTTTGATACATCCAAGAAGGAGGACAAATATGACAGATAAACCCACTAAACTCTACTTGACACTATGCTCTGTTAAAATAGGAAAGATAAATCTTCAAGGCAGCTGCATACCCTATCTTGTGGCGGATTAGCACCATTTCAGTTTGTGTGCTGCATCCAAATACTTTAGCTAGAATGCTCCAGGTCTAGGGCTCCCTGTATTTTCTCAAGTGCTTACATTTACTTTATAACTATCTCTGCTGACTGCCTTCACCAAAAAGCAGGCAGGCATGGAGCAGTTGTTGCCAATGCATTTGGAAACATCACCACAGCCAAGAAATGAAGTGTTCACAGCCTTTGTGAGGGGTCCAAGAACGTCAGTACAGACAGCCTGCCTACTTTCCATTGAATACCTAAGCTTGGCCAATTATTCAGGACTGAATGTGCCATACAGGCCTGCAAAGAAAGAGGGAAGGGAGCTGGTTCAATCCACGAGAGAGGATGGCTCTGGTTAGTAGCACATCAGTACCTCACAGACCACAATCTGACATCAACTCAGAGCTGGCTTAAAGCTTTTTAGAAGAGGTACTGCTGGTAGCATAGGCACAGCAGAACGGAGGTCAGCGCAAGCTGCAAAGCCTGCCTGAAACACTCGGCAAATGCTTGGGAGTAGACTTGTGTGAAGTTCCCTGTATTAATGTTACTGCTTCACTTGGCGTGATCAAGCAAAATGTGTCTAAGAATGCTTAAACTGTATTGACATGGGTCAAAGACCCTCCTTGGCTGCCCTTAGACTCCTCCCAAGCTACATATAGATGCAATCTGTGGTAATGTTTGGTACCTAAATTCTTATGCTCTTTGACATAAAGACAGGCCTATATAGATTGTTATAGCTCTCCCGGTGGCTAAGGCGTGACTCTAGCTTGGGTTACTTGGCACATTATTTTTTAAATAACATTCTCTTCAGGATCTTTCTGCAGAGAGTGGGACTCGGAGGAACCCTGTCCTTTGCAGTTGGTGGTGGTGATTTTGAGGGAGCAGGGGAAGAAGCTTTTTACCTATTAAACTAGTGTTATGCTGCACAACGCCACCAAGGAGTTTACAGAAAGAGTTGCAGAGCTACCCATCAACATGAGCATTGTAGTTTGAAAACTGTGACATGTTGTCAATTTGTATTTTAGGCCATTTTTTCTCACCATGTGGTCTACATATCCCTTGCTTTAAGGAACCTACAGGTAGCAGCTAAGAAAAGCCAGCCCGCTGTCTTTGTGCTGATTGGATCTGCACCTCTGCTGGAAAGTCTTTTGGGACCCTGCAAACATATAAGTGTTTGGAAACAACTGCTCTGGATTATGTCCCTGAGAGTCTTGTTCCAGTTTCATTTCAAATATCAGCTAGCTAGCTGTAGCAGTACACCGAGTGTATTAATAAGGAAATCAATGCCAAGCACAGAACTCCCCTGACTTCTGTCCTGGTGAACAGACCATATAAAGAGCTTCTCTCTGACTAATATTAGTGGAAAAGTTCTCACTAGTAGCGTTGCTAATGCATAAGCCTCTCATTTTTCCAAACTGTGACACAGGAATCCTGGGCAGCATTATTTTCTGTGTTATTTTGATTTACTGCACACTTTTTTCAAATTCAGTTCTTATTTCTCTCCACCTAGAATATGCTTGAAGTTTTAGAAAAGTTCTAGCTTGTTTGTTCATTTGTTTTTTCTTGCCTTTCTTTTCTCCACAGAATCTTATGGCAAGAGCCCTATACGATAATGTCCCTGAATGCGCAGAAGAGTTGGCCTTCCGTAAAGGAGACATTTTGACAGTGATAGAACAGAACACCGAAGGTCTTGAAGGATGGTGGCTCTGCTCCTTACATGGCCGGCAAGGCATCGTTCCGGGCAACCGTGTGAAACTCCTGATCGGTCCAGTGGTACAGGACAGTCCTGGCCAGGATATGTCTAATTCGGGATTGATGCATCAATCCTTCAACCAGCAAAAGATCTACCAAGTGCCAAGCTCACATGCCTCAGCACGGGACCCTGTCTACCAAGTGCCACCCTCCCATCTGAATCAGGGAATTTACCAGATACCCACTGGTCACGGTCTAGTGGGACAAGATGTTTACCAGGTGCCACCCTCCACGCAGAGATGTATGGACAGTCCAGCTTTGACTAACAAGGTGCGTGCATTTGCTTCATATCAGAGCTCCAAAGTAGGTCATTTGTGCTGACTGTCAATGATATGGTTAATGCCTAGTGAGAGCCCGTGGACTTTATATATATATGTATTTATCCTTGCTGTATCTTAACGATATAAAGTTACAGCAGTAACTTTACTGCTGTGGGAGGAAAAGAAAGGCCCAGTTCTTAACAGCTTGCTTAATTTGCAACCGAGATACACAGTAGAGCATTTTGGAGCTGTGCTACTGCAGCTTCTAAAGGTGAAGGGAAGTATGTGATCTTGTGTCCTCACAGGCTCCCCAGGGAGACTGATGCACATCTGGCCCGTGGCACTCTTGTATTATATGCTTAGAAGAGAGCTGCTGCGGTAAAATTAACTCTCCCACAAATTAATGAACAGTTACATCACCTGCCCAAGTAATTTTTGTTTAATTAAAAATGATGTACTGCCTTACTGCAAAAGTCCCAATGGGTCTAAACTACAAAGAAAAAAAGCGATGATTGATGAGACAAGGGCCATACTTGGAAAAGTGAGGGAACAAGAGGATGATGATAATGAGGCATGTTTTAATACCAAACCTAAAGTTTACAAGAGTGCGCTTGATGTTTATCTACAGCTAAATTTCTCAATTGAAAGCGAAAGCTGCAACAGCTCCATGGTACAGCCGTTGTTGCAGCAGCTGAGAGCTCCCAAAGCTCCAGTGAGAGGGGTTGCGTTGTGTGTGGCCCCCTTATTTCTGCTGTCCCTCTCAGGCTCTCCCCATCTCCTGTCACTCCCTCATTTCACCTTCACAGGGTACCTACCAGGTAAAATTAACTCTCCCACAAATTAATGAACAGTTACATCACAGTTGGCACACAGTACCAGGTACCCAAAAAAGGTAAAGGAAGGTACCTGAGGGAGATTCTCCTGGCCTTCCAGAGCCCTTACTGCCAAGCCAAAAAGAAGTTCCTGCAGTCCCTCCATTCCCAACTCGGCTCCAGCTATTAGTACCCTCCTTATCTTTAGAGCTTAAAGCATAGTGTTTATATCCAAGTTATGCGAGCAGATGTCTCTGAGGAAGTTTCTGACTGGTTTAAACTTTCCATCTCTCAATTTAGATTGGCAAGACAGTCTGTTTCAGGTTTTTCCCCACCTCACCCTCAGCTCAGCCTTTTTCATATCAGGCCTTTGGAAGACGTCTTCTAATGCTTTTATTTCCTTGTTATAATTTCATTTTCCTTGATAAGAATAAATGGAATTTTTGTTCATCTGAACAAGAGGAAAAGATCTGTGAAATCGTTCCAGGTCAAGTTGTAAAGAGGTTTGTTTGCTCAGCTTTTCCACAGGTAGGCTTTGTAGGGTGTGCAGAAAGATGAAATAAGAAAATTGCACTTGCTGCATGAGTAGAGACTGGATCTTTGTTGGAGCAGTTATGTGAGTTTTCTCGAGAAATCTCACATCTTCTCTCCCCTTTTCTCCTTTCCCTATAGACTAGGTATAGTGAAGTCTTTTTCAGGGGCAGTGCAGTTTACCTACGCACAGTAGCATTTAGATACCCTCCAAGGTAGTCAGTGAACACCTGGTAAATAGCCTATTGACACAACAGCACAGAAGAGATTATATTTCAGTGTATTTCTGCATGAAACATTACAGTGCTATGCAGAGATGCCTCAGCTCGCTGACTGGCCACAGGAGATGCATTGTACTGCAGAGCTGCATTGAAGTCTGTTGGGAAGCTCAAGATACTAGCTTGGAATAAGTGCTATGTACTTTAATTTTAGAACCTGACCTGCTTAAGTGACCATTAGCGTAATTTACTTAGCATAAGACAAGCATGCGTGTACTCTGCGCAACGTAAGCCTGAAAGGAAAAAATTCTGCAGCTGCATGCCAAGTCTCTTCTCGCTCCCCTCACCCTCTCCAGCTCCACTAACAGGACTTTCTGTATAAACCTGGTTGCTACAGGGACTGTTAAAACCCTAGATAACTGAACTCTCAGTGTAAGTGCAAACTTCTTGATGAGATGCAAAAATCAGAGGTACTAAAGCACCCGTTTCTCCGAGTTTCTGCCTAGAAATTTTTCAGCAAGTTCAAATATGCGTTTTTGTGAATTGAAGTCACCTTCTTTAGAATGTTAAGACCATCTATTTGTCAGACCTATAACTGTTTGGTTTAATTCTTTGCAACCTATGAAAGATCAGCTATACTGCATAAAAACAAATGGCCATGCTGCCAACCGCAGATAAACTAAGTACACACATTTATAAAGCACTTTATCCTCAGCAAAGTAGCTACCAACCTGCTTAGCACTAACCAATTCTTGTTACTTAGGATAAGATCACTTTAATCCTGAATTTAAATTTGTTTAGCCTAAGAGTCCTGAGACTCAGTATTCACTGTGTATTAGTGGCAGGTTTGCTGGATGGCAAACCTAATGGCAGTGTCCTTCTTTGATAAGAAGAGGAAGTGTCTCTGGTCCCTTGGAATTGCTTGGTTTTACACTAAAAAGAGCCAGTTGGGACTGAAACAGTCATAGACAAGAGAGAACTGTAGGGTTATTAGTAACAGAAGTCTGAGGTAAAACATACTTCATCCTTTATCATCCTAACCTTGCAAAAACTGATTTTTACTGCTACAGCTGCAACTATTTGCTAATGACTGTGTGAAAGAAGAACCTAATTAACTTGAACACTTAACCCTAATTAGTTTTACCACTTCTCTCCTTTGTCTGAAGAAACAGTCTGTCTTCTAAATCCTCCTCATCTGGGGATCAGTAAAAACAATCCTTAATACTAAGGAAAGCTGGAGATCTTGAAGATTTGATTTTGGGAATCTTTATTTTGACATGCAAAATGATGAATCTCATCTCAGTCTTGTGACACCTGCCCCAATGGCTTAAGTGAGCCCCTCTGCTTTCTTCCATCACAGAAACAGTTGGCTAGAAAGCTGTGCATTGCAGCAGTTTAAACGACATTGAAGGGTTTTGCTATGCCATCATCCTATATGCAAGCCTTCTCCCTTCCCATAGCAGTAGCTAGAGAAGACCACATCCTCTAGACAGCATTCTAAGGAGGACCAGCAGCAGTTTCTAACCTATGCATTTCTGTGCACGTTCGCCTGTTGGCTTTGTGCGAATGTGTGGTTTGGCTGCCATACAAGTTTTACAGGCAGAGCTTAGGAATTGCTGTCAGGCAGGAATTGTCTAGCCTCCAGCACCAGTAAATCAACAGCAGGCGTGTTGTGAAGCTGTGCTGAGGTATTGCATCTTATTAGCCAGAAAGGCAAAGGGGCTCAAAAAGGAGTCCTGAGGCAGGTAATTATAATGATGAATTGATTCTGGCCAAGCTAGTTGTTGACAACAGAGCTGTATTGGCTCCTTCTATCAAATAAAATACCACCTTCTAAAACTCACCCTGCAAATGACAGAGATAAGGAGAGATGGTTTAAAATTAGCCTTTGTTAGCCCCAGGCTTTTAGAGCTGTGCTGCAAGTTTAGTCACAAAGCGGTTACACCCTTAAGTGTGAAGGGTGTCCGAGAAGCATAAAGATACAAAAGCTGTACTGTAGAATTTATTCCTTCTTTCTGTGCTCTGCCTTCAAACTTCCTCTCTTTTGTGGCAACCAGCAGAGGGAACATTCAGACAAATCTGACATTTAAGAAACCTTGGTTTTTATCCTTGCCACAGACTTCTGCATAGTCTTGAGTGGTGTTTTTGCACCCCAGCAATCTCATCTGCAAAATACGTGGGGTAATGATGAGGCAACTCATTCTGTACACACTGCTTTGAGAACATCCTTTGAGAGAGGTGCTGTCAAGGCACAAAGTCTCCTTTGCATCTGTGATTAATCATCAGTTCACACGAGCTTTAAACTAGGGAAAGCTACATGTAAGAAAAGTCACTACAGTAATATAAACACTTTTTCTGGTTCAGCGTTTCCCCTGACTGGTCTGTTGTGCTGTCCCTGCCATCCTGAAAATAGCACTGGCCAAAAAATTTAAAGGAAACACTTCATTGTTGGAAAACAGTTTTGACAAATTCTGAAAGCTTTCTGTAGGAACCAGTAGCTTTCAGGAGAACTTTTGATCAAGGGAAGTCAGCACAAAACAGAATATGAGGCTGATGCACCACAGCTGTTTGACCAGGAAAGAGGCTGCACTGCAGGGGTTGCTAGCCCTGAACTACAGCTCCCACAAGGCATACACTAACTCAGGCAGATAGAGATTAATGCCAACTGGGAAAACATCAGCTTTTCTGGTTGTTGTTCTGTTTGAACTAGGACTTTACAGTTCAGGAAACACTCAGGTTTATCCACCTTTTAAAAGTGGATAAAGCAGAATAGGGAAGAACATCCCTGGCCCATTTCCAAGTATAAACATGCCCTTGACAGATCAAGGGTTTCACACCCTGCCATCCTGCGATCTCCACCTTTTTCCAAGAGTTCACTGCCTTCAGCAGGAGGTTTGGGTAAACCATGACTAAGGGAACAGACCTTGTTCCCTGGTCTTTGTTTGTGTTATAATCATGTTGGTTGAATCCATGAGAAAGTGGAAGCACCACCCCACAAGCAGCACCACCCTGACAGTTCTGGCACAGACTTCGGCAGCAGAAGCCAGTTAGCCACGTTATGACATTTTTCCTTCCAATTAAACAAGTACTGTCTTAGCTGGGGGGAAACAAACAGCTGTGTATAACATTTGTTCCAGAAGTAGGCCTGCCGTTACATTATTATCTTTTTTCTTCCCTATTCTCACATTTATGAAGAGACATACATTAAGCATAGTAGAGTTGTATGGCAGATTTATTTTGTCATCAAAAAGAACAGAGCATATTTAGTATTTTGTAGGCAAAATGTATTTACATTCCAAGATAATGTCCCCGTTTACCCTCAAGTCTGAAATACCACAGCTTCCTGTGATACGGTTTACTTAAATGGCCCAAACAGTCATCTTGCAGTCCCTCTTCTGTTTTCACATTAGAAATACTACTTTGGGAATTTGTATCCCTTGTAGCAAAATACTGCTTCAGTGTTAAAAGTGCTGAACACGTAGCAAATTTGCTGAGTGCAGCAGGAATGGTAACACATACCTCAACACTCAGTGTTCTGTTTCACAAAGTGCGCTCGAAAGGATGAAATTCTCTTAAATCAAATGCAAACTCAGTGGTAAAACCAGCACACAGCCTTTTCCATTGACTCGGGAGTTTCACTTGTGACTTTCCATGTGACATTAATAGGAGAAAAGCCATTTGACTGATAAAAAGCCCATGCAGTTAATTTATCCTCAGCAGTCTCCATGAGAACCACTGAGTGAAGAAACCCTCATCCACAAGTCAGAGTAAGCAGTAGTTAGTCACTGGTGTGATTTGTGTACAAGTATTTTAAGAAAAAGACTGTATTTTATTAGGCTGAGCAAACATATGAGCTCAACATTACTCCCCATTTCTCCCTAAGCACAGGGCTCTTTTTAATCAGTTCTATTTGTAGACCAGAGGCATGCATTTTTTCCCTGTAGTATCAGAAAAAAGGCCAGTCTTGCAACCTCATCCAACAACTGAGTTCCCCAGGGACACAAATCTGCCTGCACAGGCAAAGCGCAGGATCAGACCTTAGCTAAAAAAAGAATAATAATAGAAAGAAACACAAGGTTGTGAGCTCTTTCTTGGTAGTTAGAAACCTAACTGGACTTTTGGTTACACCTGAAAGCACACTAACCAAACACTAAGTTTGGGTAATTTAAATTTCCCTGCAAGTACTAAAACCCAAGCACAGCAGTGGAGCATTTTACGAAAACATGAGTGGAAAACCAATTATTCAGAAAGTGAATCTCATCATAAGGACGAAGTGTGGTTTCTGGAGATAGGAAATGATAGCTGAAGGTGGGTTGCTGGTGGTCAGAAAATGTAATTCTGGTGAAATCTGAAGACTTTGCAGGCATTTGATTGTTTTTCCTAGATGTTTTGTTTTGGAGGAAGACTAGCATTGAAATATCATCATTCCACATATCTGGCATCATGAAGCGTTTCCATTTTTCTTCTTTAAATAGCAGTAGTAATATTGCATCAGGTGTTTTTTTTAAAAAAAAAAATCTAAATTAAGCTTTCTCCCCAAACAGATCATTAGAATGGAATAAAAGTGAAATTAACGTGGTTAAGTTCTTAAGAGACAGAAACCTTCTGTAAGACCATCCATCCCTAATCCTTAAAAGACACTAACATATTCCCATTGGGTCTTATCACAACTTTTTTATATGCACAATCAGTCCTGACTGAGGTCTGGTATAATTATTATATGGATGCAACAAGCAGTTAAGGGTGGAGTTTATATCTCTTTAAAAAGGTGTCTATACCTTCCATAAAGATTAGCATAGCTTGCTTTGGCAACTAAACACCAGTTAATAGGAGCACTTGTCTGTACAGCTGCCTTGAGAAACCCATACAGAAATAGAGCCAGAATATAGCTTGTGAGCTAGAGAACCTCTACAAATCATATTAAATTGAGCTGCTTCCTGATGGAAGGTTTTCTTTGCCTACTTCTCTCAAAGCTACACAGGTCCCAAGCTAAATGATTGAGGGACACTTCCATTGCTTCTGCCCAAGCGTACCTCTGAGAGCACTCTTGCAGAATTGAAACTCTTCAGCGTTGCTTCATCTCAGCCATTTTTTTTCCTCACTGGGGAATCACCAGTTTCAGTTTTGCCAAATTGGCAGAGGGAAGGATCTGTTCTGAGAAATGCCTTAAAAGAAGAAAGAAAATATCTGAAGGGAAACAAGAAGTCATGGAAATACCCTACTTCAACAATTCCCAAATGGAGCTCCCCCCCAGCTTTCCATCTAGAAATTCAGTATAGGACAGAAGAAATAACAGAAATAAGATGAAGCTCCTCAAAAGAATTAAAAACAAGTTGTTTGGACTGAACCAAACTGGCTTCTTGTTTGTGAGCCTTTAGGATTTTGTGTCATTCACAACAGTAAGACCGCTCTGCCCTACCTGTCCCAGCACCTTCTCTCCTCCTCCTTTATTTCCTCTCCTCCTCCAAACCTGCCCTAAATTTATGCTTCTGTCTTTGAGACAGGATAGTCATAGTATTACCAGCATAGAAAACAAGTGCATGTTTGCCAAATGGTTCTTTGTGTGATGACCTTTTTAAAGTGGGAAGACCAGACTGCGATGGCCAAAGCAGGATGCTGCTTTAAGTATTTATCATGGGCAAGATACCAAAACACTGAGGTGCCGAGTTTCGCCACACACTTCTCATTAATCAAAACTTCAGCTCAAATTTAATCAGTTTCCAGAGAATGCTTTATCAGATAAATGTATTTCTCCACTAGAAGAGCTTATAAAACAATAATTTGGGGATTTTGTTTCTGTGTAAAATCGGTCCACAGACACTTTTATTTCAGAGTGCATGCCTCATGAGCCCTGTTGGCCAACACATGCAGAAATGGTAATGTCACTGACTGTCTAAAAATGACTAATTGTCATGGGGATGGCACTGGTAAAACTCTTAGTGAGAGTATGGGACAAGTATCCTCTTTCACACTTCTCTTAAACAAACCATACCCCTTATTATTAAATTATCAGCATTTTTGTCTCTCTCATTCTCTTCCTCTCACAAAAACATGGCATCCTCAGAAGTGTTGGTTTGACTTTTTTAATCACGTTTTGCAAGCAGGAATGACTCCATCAGAAGCTAGGAAATACCCCTTCCCAGTCAGCCTTGCAGTTCAAGGCCAGCCAGCACCAAGCCTGTTCCACTGAAGCAAGCAGAAATGTTGCTCATAACACAACTGGCAGAAGGCCCTAGAGTTGGTGTGAACAAGAGCAGGATCAGGTCACAAAAGCATCATTAAAACAAAGAGAAAAAAGAAGAGGCAGTAAAATCTTGTCAGTGACAAAGTTGTTGAGCTTTTTTTTGCCTTGTACTGCTCATTCAGTAAGGCCTGTAGAGAGATGGAGCTGTGTATCTGCATTTAGTTTGTGATCATGAACACCAGCAAGAAAAAATTCAACACCATAATCCAAAGCTACAGCTGATGTAAGTCAGCGCCACTCCACTAAACTTAATACAGCCATGTTGTTTTATGCTAATTGGAACTTAGGTCTTTATGTAACTCCATAGATTAGAAAAAAAAAAGTAGCTGTTTTGAAAGACAGTAAACCTGCAGTTAAGATTTAGCAAAAATACAAAACTGAAAAATAGTGCGAGGAACCTGCTTTTGTGCGCTGGTTAATGGAAAGGTTCACACCAGAAGCTGAAAAGTCAGCTTTAGCCCTAAGAGCACATACAGTTACAGCAGAAAAGCAGATCTTTATAGATCGAAGTCTTGAACAACAAATGGACATAAAGCATGGGAGAAAATAAGTAGGTATTTTGAAGGCGGAAGCAACATAAAACAATATAAAACAGTTGTGTATCAGGGTAGTATTTAACACTTATTCTTGTCATCACACATCTTGAATCTTAGTTCTCAGAAAATTCAGTGGGGAACACCCAATCAAAGACAAGCAGCAGTGTCGTGTATTTATACCACAGTTCTTGCTGCTACACAGTAGAGCTGGTAACTCACTCAGCCCAGGGAAAAAAAAAAAAACACAAAACAGTCATTCGTGTTGATTTCCTCTTGCCTTGCAGAAACATTTGTGCTCATAGCACTGGAAACAACTCATAATCGCAGCTGCAAGCCTGGTATATTACAAGAAATACCTCTGTAGACTTCCTCCCCTCTCTTTCAGCTTGTGAGCCCTGATCAAAAGTGCTCTAATGGCTCAGTCTTGGCAGAAAATACTCTACTAAAGCATTTTATAGTGGCCTGACGTTCATATGTTATTTAGGTTGAAATAAAGCATCATGATTTGATAATCCTAAGACCTATAGCAACTTAGAAAAACAAACATTTGTATCCTTAGCACACGTGAGAATGAAACCCCAACCTTTACTCGCTGACAGCTGGGAAACATGTAGTATATCATCATATGTAGCAAATCAGTGAGTCAAGGCTATTACTGCATAAAAACATTTTTGCTCCTTTTTTTTTTTACAGCAGATAATATTGAGTGATACAATAGGTATTACTGTCAGGATATTAATTATCAGTCACTGGAAATCATGATGCAGCTTGCAAAAGACAGAAGAGAAAACACTATGTGCTCTCTGTAAAAAGGACAGAGTTTTAGCCAGCTAGCCAGGCGCTTTCAAATACCCAGTTTACCTTAGAGACTCTTTTCTTTAGCACAACCTTCTTGCAGTTCAGCATAGCCACAGAACCTTTCCCAAGGAAAAGCTTTTAAAGAGACACACCTAGCTTCCCAACTATATACAACAAAACAGAAAGAAGGGCTGGGAGGTGGCTGGTCCAGCATCATTCAATGGCTCCAGCCACTGTCTTCCAAAGGACTAGGAGTTCAAGAGAGTAGGGAGGAGTTTTTCTCCCCCATTCCTCTCTCTCTCTCTTTCTCTCTCATAAATTCCCCATATTCTCTTTAGCTATTTCATTCTCCTTACAAGCCTACAAAACCCCAGGTAGCTGTTACATATCTGCCTAAGAGGCTTAGGAACAGAATTTCAACAACTAGAGTTTTGCAATAAACTTACATAAATACAACAGAAAACAAATGTGATCTCTTTACTTACATTTTGATTCATTTTTCCCGCATCCAAGCTTTATAACAGCCCCATTTTACGCACCACCACTTAGTCTCCTCCAGGGCAGTACCCTTCCCAGAGTAAGCTACAGCTGATTTTAATAGGTACAGGAATGACAGCTGAGATGAGCAGCAGGTGATAGCCATAGCTCATCAACTGCTGAGAGTTACCCATGGAGTGAAGAGGAGAGCATCATGGGAGGAAATATGTTTTAATACAATTCTTCATCCAGATTTAAAATAAATATATAAAGTTTACCTCATGTGCCTCTTCTTTTCCACCTGCAAAAAGTACTGACCTATTTTAAAAGCAGTCAGGAGATGTCAGTAGGTTCTTGGGGTTAAGAGGCTGTACCGGGAAATAGCAAGCTGCCCTGTTCAGCTCCCCTGTCTGCCTGTGCTTTGGGTGGGGCAAGGTGCTGCAGAGGGGCAACGTACCTCTGCTTCAGTTCTCTCACCTGTAAAGCTTAGCGAAGCTTGTTTCCCATCATTCTGCATATCAGGCATTACTGTTCATGGGAACAGGCCAAATTCTGCCCTCTGCAGTGCTGCTACAAATTTGGAGTAATTCTATTGACTTCAGTAGGTTTATTTGCTCTTAGTTAAACAATGTAAACTACAGTGTTGTGCATCTGCTGTAAGCATGAGAACTGTCTTGTTGCTGCCTTAGTTAGGAATGTTCTCTGTTGCAGCCTAATGTCTATTTTAATTCTAGAAGAAATAGAATAGGGTTTTCGTCCTTATGTTTAAGGAAGAGGTATTTAATGAACCACAGGGCTGGATATCTTGCAAAATATATGCACATTCAGCCCTTTTTCTTGGTTAGGAGCATGCCATTGGCATGGAAAAGACCCAAGTAAATCGCTTTTGGAAGAGCGTGGTCTTCAGCAAGTACAGAACAATATTTCTGCTTAGTTGTCTTTGTTTTGCAGTACTGAAAGTTTGAAGTAGGCTCATTACATGTTTCACCAGAGCCAAACCTGGTCCCTGTTAGTTGCTCTGCATGGATTAAGTGGTTAACAATGTTTTGAGAATGTTGGGCTAGATAGTTTGTGGGAACACCATCTGTTCCCTTTAACGCATAAACAAGGAAAATTGCTGGTTTGAAATGCAGGATTATTTAAACTCGGGTGACCACAGGCATTCTTAAAAGAGAAGAGGTAAAAGGAAAAAGAATCTTCATGAGGTCTGAAGTTCATTGACATTTGTTAGGAAATAAATTCCTAAGTACCAGATGGGGTTGCTATCCCTGTTCCAGAACTGAGAGAAGGGGAACTTTTCTTTTGCAGCTACCTGCTTCCTTCTGAAGCCCATCTTCAAAACTAAACTGCCATCAAATACTCAAAACCATAAAAAATGGTTCAGCAATGCGTTGAAAGGGTTGAGCATTCCATTTGGAAGCAGCAAGTTCATTTAATATATTTATAGGCCAATATCCAAAATCAAAAGTAACTTCTGTAAATACTGGGTTTGGTACCTTTCTTACTTCACCTACCCAGCTACCTCCCTGTTCCTCATACAGAAGCAGCAATGTGACCACACATCCTGGCTTCCCATGTGAAGTCCTGTCTTGGGGGCATGAGAGTCAGAACAAATGCTCCACATTTTCCCTTTGCCAAGTAGCGTGGGTCTTCTCTTAATTACAAAACATTCACTCAAGATATGTTTTGGTGATGAGATGCTTCTTGACTAGGAATTAGTAGTCCAGAGGCACGTTTAAAGTAATAAAAAGTGCTGGAAGGGAAGTGGAGGTACAACAGGAAACATTCTTGTACTCAATGCAGACCAGATCAGCATTTATAGAGGATTTTATGATGAAATCACTGAGAACATGTTGTTACTGGATCATAATCCTCCACACAGGAAAATACACCCGAGTCACTGGGGAAAAAAAGTTGTCTTTCGTGTTATCAACAAACCTTGGGTGTTGCTGGGTTTCTTAAAGTCGTATTTTCTGTCTTTTGTATAGCTCTTTCAGAAGCCTAAAAAGGAGCAGACGTAAAAGCCTCTGTTGCACTTTTTATTTGGAAAATGAATGCCACTTTAAGCAGAATGCAGTGCCAAGCACAGCCCTGCAGACAGCTCAGGTCTTCTGCCCGCAGTCACCCACACAGGCAGGCTGTGCTCACAAATACCCAGAATCAGGCACTTCGTGTTTTAACCTCTCACTTCCTTTGACAGCAGCCAGAAGCAGCCAGAGCAGGGCTTTGTTTCACCGAAATGAAGGAGTGACCCTGCCTGACCACTACTTCGGGTTAGTCAAGTCTGGGAATGAGCAAAAGTGTCAGGATACATGATAAAACTAGTCCTGCAGCGCTGAGTGAAACTGGCTTTCTTCATCTGGCCAGTCTAGCTTTGGTGTAGTGATTTAGGATTGTATCACAGCACAGTAAATAAAAACAGCAGCCTTGTAGGAGTGTCAGCCTTTTTTGTAAAATGGGAAAGGTCTCTAAGGATAAGCTACAAGAATAACTGCAGCTGCATGCTATTCCTGTATGCAGAGTGAGGGAGGATCTCTCTGTGAATGCAGGGCATGAGCACAGTTGCTTTTCCATGTATGTTCCAGGCTCCACAGTGGAAGGATATCATCTGCTTTGCCACCAGGGCTTCTTTTTACAAAAGCAAAATATCATGTTTACCTACAACAACAAGAGCAAGTGGTTTTACTTGTGCATGCTTAAGGACATGGGTTGGTGGTGAACTTGGCAGTGTTAGGTTTATGGTTGGACTTCATGATGTTAACAGTATTTTCCAGCCTGCTGTGATTCTGTGCCTTATTACCTGTGCTGCTTGGATCAGCTCCCTTTTCTGTATTAGAGGCCGGTGACTTTTCTTTGGGTTTGATCATGGAAATTAATTCTCTGAGCAAGGAGAGAGTGGTGGTGTCTCGTACCCTGAGTGAGTTTGGGCATGAAGTGGGTAGGGCAGTTATTGCTGAGCCTGTGTAAAGGCGCTTCTCTAAAGTGCTGTTCAAACCTTGGAGAACCGAGGTGCCATAAAGCTTCTGCAGAGGTGCCATACATTGCCTCCATGGGCAGGACTGTAAGAAGCATCACACAGCTGAGGCCTGGAGGAGATCTGGTCAAAGTTTACTCCTGCTCTGGATTTAGGATAGAATTCAGCTTCTGGACTAGACAACAACTGAGCAAGGGTTTATAAAAATTTCAGACTGTAGGACCAATACCTGTTTTTTTGGATCCTGATGCAGCCTTCTCCCACCTTATCCGGCTAGGCAACAATCAGCAGGTGAAGCAGACCCGCATGGCAGCGGTGCACCACTCCTCCCCACTTCCAGGGCTGGTGTGGGGCTTCTGCCTGCCCGCCGTGAACAGCCTGGTTTTTTATTCTCTGGGATGGTAAAGCAGTTTCCCGGCATATTAGCAAGCAGCCTAAAGCCACAGTGTTCACAGCAGCAGAAGGGTTTGTGGAGATGGGCTGCCCAGGAAATAGCGCTTTGTTTTCACTATGCATTGTCTGCTCTCCCAGAGCATCATTTTTAAACACCCGGTGACTCATTGTTGAAGCAAGTCATGGTTGTAATCTTGGAGCCCCTGGAAGGAACCTCTGAGTAGATACTGCTTAAAACCGAATACTTCTGTTCCTGACTTGGGTTGAAATCTTTTGACTGGCAGCAGCCAACTGAAAAAAAAAAAAACATGCAAAAAACGTACAGCAAGCTATGCCAGTCTGATCACTAGCCTTCACTGGCAGAAAAAGCATGAGGAAGCGATGTTGATACAAGTTAGAAGTTTCTCAGGCAAACAAAATAATCCCAGTATTACCTGAGAGTGGCCTGGGAGGGATAGTGTCTGCAGTCTTCCATGGTGGGAAGCTTCCAGCAACTTAAGGAAGAACTTTCTTAAAAGTTTTGTCTGTAGATACCTTTTACAATGCAGTAGGTGACTCTGTGGGTGAAGAACGATTGATCATAAACACAATACATTTTTAGATTCTTTTTAAAAAAACTCTTATGCATGTAAGCCCTGTTAACCCCACACTGAATTCACAGGAGTTCTCTCATGGGCAGGGAACTGACCCAGCCTTCTGGCGACCGTATTGCTTCCAGTTCCTGTCCTCTGGTGCTAATTAAAGGAAAAGCAGCTGCAAGAACTGCTGTCTTCCCCCACCTGCCAGCCGTGGGTGCTCCTCCTTCACCTAAGGCACTCACAGTTGGTGCAGTGACTGGCACTACCAGGCGCACTGCCTGGGGCTACTCACGTTGAATCAGANCTGTACAGACTGCTGGTATGGCAGTCACATCAGGGGGAAAATCCAGCGATTACATGGTACAGGGCCAGAGCTTACACAGCAATATTTGGGCAGCAAGTAAAAAGAAGAAAACCCTGTGTTGTTAACATAGCAGAGAGGAGGTAGTGGGTTAGCATCGTGGAGTTTCCCTACAGACCTCAGTCAAGCAAAACTCACTGTGAAATCAGGCCAGGATGCTAGGATTCCTTACAGCAAAAGCTGTTACAAGATCTTTACTGAACATTTGGGCAGAAACTCTGTTGTACGTCTTGTGTACAATTCTAAAAACAGTTAGGTAGCTCTGGTACAGAATTCTCCCCAGCCACATCTTGTACAGGCCTATGTAATTTGCCATTTTGTGGCTTTGCGTTACAGTATTTGTGTTTTTTTGTTAGAGGTAAATAGCACCAGCAGAGGTTAAGCTGTCAGCATTTCCACTATAAACCCAGCTCTTTCTTGGGGTTAGGTAACATTTCTTTTATACCACACTGTACTGAAATTCTGCCATGCAAATGCTGTCCAAGACATAAGGCATTTATTTTTCACTAAATTTTATTTGAAGTCATTATGGTAGTTAATGGTTTAGAAAATGTCAAAAAATGTAAATTCTAAGCTTTTTTTTCCCAGAGGCTGTTCTTGCATTATGTACTTCAAGAATGGCTTAACATTTCCTATCTCTTAGCCGCTAATATAGACAAACCAAACAGAGGCAGCAAAATTGAGTGTCCCGCTTTGGAAGGTTTAAGCACAGCCTTTCCACGTAAAGAGTTTCCAAAGCCCACAGCTCACACTTTGTCATCCAGGATGTTGTGCTGTGGAGCACAGAAACACAAGCTGTCTGCTGGAGTAGGTGGGAAGTGCTTCCACAAGCAAAGGGGTAGACTCCCAGAGCCTGAACATAGTATTTTAAGCTTCTGTCAGTAAGTGGGGACACTCAGCACTTCAGTAGGATCAGCATGTACCTAGCCCTGATCTTAGTGAGTGGGTGGTGTAACCGTGACCTTGTGTGGTCTGTGCTAATGGACTGTGGACAGGAGGAAGGGACCAAAACTTTTCAGATGTGCTGGAGAATGTGTGCTTGACAAATAGAAGATGGTGTAGCACTAGCAAGCAGCTGTGTCAGAACTGGTCTGGAAGGAAAAGATGGTGCATTTGTAGCTATTAACAGCCATTTTGTGGTGTTCTGCTGTCAGAAGTATATGTAGACTTGTGTTACTAACATGGCCACATAAAGCATGAATGTTAATAGTACTGGATTATTTATACCCTGTACAGTTACAGAGAGAACATGCCAAGATCCTCAGAGACTTATGTTTCTTATGTTTCTTTTATCCCACAGGTAATAACTCCAGTCAGGTCAGGACAAGGTTATGTTTATGAACTCCCTTCCAAATACCAGAAGGATACCTACGATATCCCCCCTGTGCGCCCCCTCCAAGGGGTAGGTACCAATAAAACTGCCAACAGCACTGATAGGGCACAAAAGGTGATGAATTTCTACCAGAAGTTTATGAGCAAAGCAAGTTCTCTCATTTCAGAGAGAAAATGTGTTTTAATTAGATGCTGTGGCTTATTCGTAGAGCGCAGAAGTATTTCAAAGTTGTATTTGATGTTGAGTAAGATTTGGCAGCACACCAAATGCAAAAGTCCCATTTGTTTTCTGTGTTTTGATCAAAGGCTATATCGAAACAGAATAAACTTGCTGCCTGGGAACAATTTTTTTCCCTTACTTTGTTGTTGCATAGTTGACAGTAATTCACTCAGTAAGGGTAAAATTACCGCCTAGATGAACAGCTACTATGCAGGGAGTTGTTTTCACCACATATCTACTACACCATGTCACTGAACTTGAAATACATGTTTGTTCTGGGGAGCACCCATAGCATTCAATACCCAAGACCACAGACATCTGGAGTAGATGCTTGCAGGACCTGTAACCCAACAGCCCTGCATCTCTCCATGGCTCTTTGACAGAGCGGCTCCTCTAGGGAACAACGCTGAAGCCCAGTAGTACAAGGCATGGACTGAAACCGAATGGTGGAACTGTTGGGAAGTCTGGATTAAGAGACATGCAGACAGCGGCCTTAGACCACACGCAGAACCCACTGTAATGTAGGATATGCCACCAAGTGAGACACTTGAAACATCAGACAGCTGTGCTCTCTGCTAGTAAGACAGCTCACACTGCGCCTGATAAAGCAGATGGGCGATGCTGGCAGGGGCAGCCTTTGTTTCAGGGAGTTCAGTGTGTACTAGTCCAAGCTTATTCCTCAGCCCCTCTAATCTTTATCAGTAAGGGTGTGATCAGTTCTGGTCACGTGAATATACTGCTCCCCTGATCACCCCATCTGTAACAGACTGGCCTTGATTTAACTCTCGGGATGGAAGTCAGCCGTGACTTCATCTCTTCAGCCTGCTGTCCACACAATTGCCCAGAGGGCACCTAGCAAATGTATTTCTTCCTAACTGTCCAAAATACCAGGCGAATCCAAGCAGCACTGCCATATGAAACAAAGTTGAAGAGCTCTGATCGTCTTCAGGCTGTTTGAGAGGAAACATGGAAACTATGAAAACTCATCTGAGATCAGAGCTCTCCTGAGGTGACTTGTTTCTGTAACCAATTTACTCTTTCTTTAGATATATGACATTCCCCCCACATCAGTTAAGGGGCCTGCACTTCCAGTTCCCACAGGAGAAGCAAAAGCGTTAGGAGTCTATGACATACCACCTGCCAAAGGGGTAAGTACTACACTGTTTCCGCAAGATCCTGTATTTTCATGTCTGACCAAAGACAGGTTTAAACAAGAGTTCATGTATGATGCTGAAGGTAAAGGAGATTCAGTACTTTAAAGATTTCCTTAGGTTTTTAAACTGTTAAAACTGGTAAAGCAAAGCACTGCATCAAAATTATTAATGTTATGGAGTGCGAATTGATACTTAGACCACATTATCTTTGTGGCAGCATGCTGCCTTTTTGGATTTTGCTGCTTACAAAAATTTGCATCAAGGTGAATGTTAAAAAGTGAGATATTGAAACTGATGCTCAGTCAAACTCAGGATAAATAGCTGACTCCATGAAAATCAGTGGGAGATCTTCCATCCCACCATTTAATAGGCCATATGGAAGACGCAAAGTATTTTGCTGTTCTAGCCAAAGGTTTCATGGTTTGCTTTGTGTGATTCAGGTCTATGCTACACCTCCATCTGCATGCCGAGATGATACAGGCCTGAGGGAAAATTTGCAGGATTTTTCATCTCCAGTGGGCCACAGTGCAAGACCAGAAGGAGTATATGATATTCCTCCTCCCATCACCAAAGCAACTGGGAAAGAACTTAATAAATTCTCTTCTGAGAGCCTTTTATTGCCAGATGGAGTGCCACAGAAACAGAGTGTTTATGACATCCCTATGAACCATCAAAACCATTTTCTTGGACAGCAAATTGCACCTCAAAAAGATGTTTATGATACCCCAAGAGGAATTGCATTCCCAGGACAACAAACAGGACTTAGCGAAAGTCTCATCCCAGAAGGAAGAGAAGGTGTATATGATGTGCCACCACCAGTCCTCCAAGACACTAAAGGCTTACAGGATGTGACTGATGGGATGAATAGGTTGTCTTTCTCCAGTACAGGAAGCACAAGGAGTAACATGTCCACATCTTCATCAACGTCAAAAGACTCTTCTTTCTCAGCATCAACTGCACAGGACAAAAGACTAATCCTTGATCCAGACACTGCTATAGAGAGGCTTTATCGCCTCCAGCAGATGGTGGAGACAGCTGTCAATAACCTCATGGCCTTCGTTACAGCAGACTGGCGGTCTTACGGCTATATGGAGAAACACATCAATGAAATTCACACTGCTGTGGACAAGGTAGAGCAGTCGCTGTTGGAGTACCTCCAGTTTGCAAAAGGCTCAGCAGCCAATGCGTCCTGCCTATCTGAGTTCAGCCTCCTTAACAAAATGAGGAGGGAGGTGCAAAGGTTGGAGGACTCTCACCAGATCCTTACCCAAACCAGTCATGACCTGAACAGCTACAACTGGTCTTTGAACGTTCTAGCTGTCAACAGACTGCAGAATAAGTGTGATGACCTGGATCGGTTTGTTATGGTGGCAAGGACAGTCCCAGATGATGCCAAGCAGCTGACCACTACCATCAGTGTCAACGCAGAGGTGCTCTTCAAGCAAGCGTTGAGCAGCTCACGTTTCAAAAACATACCAGAGAATATCATGAACACTGCTGACTATGTATATGACAATCCTCATATGCAAAGTCACGGCGAAAAAGCACAGAACCACTGTGGTTCTCTTCCTCCGCTCCTGAGTACAGGTCAGCACCCTCACAACACCAGCAGTGAGAGCTCAGAAAAGAGCTGGATGGATGACTACGATTATGTTCACCTGCAGGTAGGTAAACCCAACACTTTGTTCTGCACAAGGCCAAGTAAGAGTTGCCTGTGGTTTTTGCAGAAGCTGTTTGCAGGAAGGTAGCAATCAGATTGTCACACTAATACATATTCAAGAGTAATTTCAGTAGGGTGATTACTTCCTCTGAAATAGGACTGTTGCATACATAATAGTGATAACCTTTTGCTCTGCCACACTGTTCTTTTATTCTCTGTACTCATAGTGGTGCACTACCAGTGAAGAAGCCAATACAAAGACGCGTGGTTTTTGACCTATGAGTTGTCATTTAGCTCAGGAGTGGTTTTGATTTAACACAGTGTCTTATGTTATGCAAAACAGGGGAAAGAAGAGTTTGAAAGGCAACAGAAGGAGCTACTGGAAAAAGGAAATATCATCAAGCAGAGCAAAATGGAGCTAGAGCACCATCAGGTACGTTCACTCGGGTGCAACATCACATTGAAACACAGTGTTCTCGCACGTGAGGAGTGCTGCTCAAATCAACCCAGAGGGGCCCTGCCCCCAGCAGTGTGTAGCTGCTAGCGCCCTGGCTGTGAGGTGTGCATGAGTGCCAGCACACGCAGCTGGAAAGTCCCAGGTGCTAGGTGGTGAAGATGGCAGGTATTAGGTCTTGGCTACACAGCAGCTCCAGCTTAGTTTCTTTCCAAGAGGGATTTGTGCCAGTCAGGCTCCGCCATTGATAGATTTATCAACGCAAAGGGCAAGGACATGCACTGTCATGCTCCAAATGGGAAATGGTGAGCATCAAGATTTTAGCACCTTCCTGGCCCTGTGCACCTGTGTCAGCGATTGCTTATGCCAAAGAAATCTTAAGTATTTACTGCAGAGTAGCTATCCTGAAGATCAGCATCTCTGCCTTGTTTGCCCTCCTTTCCTTGCTGCCACTTCATAACTGAGTGGAAGCACAGCCGCAGCTCTCGCTGTTTAGAACGACATCTCGTGTGGCAGGAATAAGCCTTTCCCTTGAAAACAGTTTCCAACCATATCAATTTAAGAGACTAATTATTTTTTTTTACAGTGCACCATTGTGGTGGGCCCAGTGCATGCAAACAGTAAAAAGCGGTCTCTGTCTCCAGGAGTTTACCAGAGGAGAAACAGACTTCTGCAGTGTCTCACAGTGGGTCAGTCACAGAGCCAGCTTGAGAACTTGGCTTTCCTGACCTGCAAGCCAGTGCCTTAATCACTGCACCACACTGAATACACGTGCCACCTGCACATCTGTTCGGTGAACATCAATACCGTTAATACTGTGCTTAACATCACTTTAAATGGGAAAAAAGTACATCATATAAGATTGAAGGCTGTCATTTTGCCCTCATACTAATTCTTCAGTACGTTGTTGCCATATCGTATGGCAGAAAATTGTATGAGCAATGTGGAGGTGAAAGTTAAAGGTTTGTCATCTCAAAATCCCACAGAGATGGCAGCTTTTTTTAAAGATTGTGTAGGAGTCGTTGCCACTTGGATCTCTCTCTCTCGCTTATGATTTCAGAATATTCCAAATGAGCAACAGCCTGTAAATTCAGGGGGTTTTGTGGTTTTTAAATGCAAGTAAAGTATTTCAGATATCTTTCTCTTCTGAACTCTGTGTATTTGGATTTATGGTAACCAAAGCACCCGATTACCGCTCACTCATCAAAATAAAGATCTTAGAAAACATATATACTACTTTTTGTTTAGCGTAAGGCCAGTCTAGGATACCCTGGGCTGTCCTGAGGCATAGAGTGAAATTGTAATACGTAATGACAGCTTACGAGAATATTCTTTGAGAGCGCCTTTTTTTTTTGCTGTTCAGATTAATCAGTTTCAACGTCTGGAGCAAGAGATCACGAAGCCAGTAGAGAACGACATCTCAAAATGGAAGCCACCTCAAGCTCTCCAGTCTGCAAACAGCGCTCCCGCCTCCCGTGACAGCCAGCTGCTTTTGTTCTACTCTGACCAGTGTGAGACTCACTTCAACTTCCTCCTAAATGCCATCGACGCCTTCTTCAGTTGCGTCAATGCTTCCCAGCCCCCGCGAATCTTCGTGGCTCACAGCAAATTTATCGTTTTGAATGCTCACAAACTTGTGTTCATTGGGGACATGCTTACGAGGCAGGTGACGACTCAGGACATACGCAACAAAATGATGAACTCCAGCAACCAGTTGTGTGAACTGCTGAAGAGCGTTGTTCTGGCTACCAAGATGGCTGCCTGGTATTACCCCAACACCGCGGCCCTGCAGAAGATGGTGGACCGAGTAACAGAGCTCTCTCGTCATGCACAGTTGTTCAAACTCTCGCTGGTCCACATGGCCTCCTTATGAAACCCACTGGAATCCCATCCGTGAGCAGCAAAACAGAAAAGCAAACAAACTGGAGCTATTTTTATGTAAATGTTTTCTCTTTTGGTTTTTTTTAGATGTTTTTTATGAAATATTTTAAATACATTCTTATGCATTAGAGAATCTAATGAAATCAGGGATCTGGGAATATATCTGGTTCTGTGTTATGTTTCTAATACACATTTAGATATGTATACACTGCATATATGTATATGTTGCTACCTTCCCTAAAACATCAATTAAGCACCTTAAAAATGATGCGTCGGGTAAGCAGTGCGTATCTTCTGTACATACTGCCCCTTTCCTCGGTGTATTTGTTAACTGGATGCTGCACTCTTCTTGTTTCATTCTATCTTGATTTTGGCACATGGACTGGGTTGTGAAACCTACTTGTAGCAATCCATGAAGCAAGTGTAATGGTTCTCATAGAACTCCATTCCCTTCTTAGAAATTACTTTCTATAGGTTAATTCCATGAAATTTAACTCTCCTCTTGATGTTACTTTGTTATGTACAGCATTTGATAATTCTGCGTAGCATAGATGCACAACTGCAACAAACAACGCGTCAAGCAAGGCGTACAGCATTTGGGAGAAAAGCATTTTTAGGCTATGTAAGAAACAGAACCTTCTTAGGAGGAAGGCAGAATCTCATATATTTAATGTCTTGTGGCATTCAAATTTCACTATTTCTAATAACTGTGCAACATGAGATTTCAAAACGCGGATGGATTCCCAGCAGTGTAAACTCATACATGTTTACCTTGTGTGTCCTTGCATTGGCAGTTAAATTTAACAGTCAGGGTCAAAACTCACATTGTTCATGGACTCAGAGTTGTCCTGGGAGCATCCCAGGATCCGCTGGGCTCATCTTTGAGGCTGCAGATGAGTAACGTCCCTTCCAGAGGGATTAGCATACGAATGGTGATTTGTATGGAGAGAGAACAGCTTAATTTGAAATAACAGATATTTAAACATCTCTGTAGCTTATACACAGTTTAATGAAGAAATAGCACTTGTTTTCCTAGGGCGTATTCATTGCATCGATTGCAGTTCTGGCTTCCATTCAGCTGTTGGGCTTTTTTTCCAAATTCTGTTGCACAGGTGCTGGTGCTTCAGCACTAGACTGATGCCAGAAAGGACCTCCTGTTTTAATGGGGCCATTCCATCAGTAAGTACACACTGTCCCACACAGTAATTTTCAATTTAGACCCTTAAAAATTGTTAGCAGAGCGGTAGACTCCTTTAGAAATTTCATGTAAGCTGGCTGCTCCAAAACACATACAAGCTTATTTGCCTTCATTGCCTTTCCTGAACCCCCTAAAAATAAGTCACACAAGGCCGTTTACCTGTGGCCCTCAGACTAAAAGCCGTGCTTCAAAGTGAGCAGCAGCTCCGGTCAGTTCCAGGTGATTCTGGCATTCTTAAAACAGAAACACTACTGTCCTTGCATAATTCAAGATAGTCCCGCATTGACGTGACGTGAGCCTTTGCATCAGCGAGCGGATCACTGGCAGATACACGGTCGTGAGAAGCAGCAGCACCTAGAAAATCAGCATTTCTGCCTAACTTTTCATTTTCCCGGTTTGTATCCGAACACGTGCCTTACTGAAATGGGGGTTGTTCGAAATAACAAAACCATTTCAGCAGCATATGAAATCTTGCAGCCTTTATACATTGTCTTGGAGTAAAAACCGCTCTCAGCTCCCACGGTGTTGCTTCCAGAGTCTGCAGAGTGTCGCTGGAAGGGCAGCGGGAGCCAGCACAGCCTCAGCTGGCCCGGAATCGGCCCCGGGCTTGGCTTGGCCGTAGTGCCCAGGAGGGGCAGTTCAGCTGTTGGAACCGCCAGCTGGTTGCCGAGAAGCAATCCACATGGACCTGTGTGGGACTAGTGGTGGCTGGGATTCTGTGGGACTTCCGTGGTCATTTTCTTCACTGTATATTCTTAGGAAGTGAAAAAGTGTTTTGAAGCTTAGCGGTTACGTTGATAGTTTGTGCTTTCAAAAGGAGAACCTTTATTGCAAGCCTGTATTACAGTTTGTTATCTTGTAGAAAGTCATTTTTAAATGATTAAATGACTAGCTTTTTTTATATAAAGAAATGCAGCGCTTGGTCTCATTTCTTCTGGTTTCCAGAGTCCTCTAAGCATATTAAAAGGAAATATTGCTGCTTGCTAGCACTATCAAAGCCATTCTAAAGTGAGGAGCTCACTTTCCATCTTTTCGCAGATCAGTGCTTACAGTGTGAGGTGAGAACCTGAGAGTGTGAGGGGAAGGGACAGTTCCTCTGCCTCCTCCAGAAGAAGCAGGCGAAGCAGTTATCCAACTCGGCTACACAAGGCATCACGTCCAAAATACAGCCAGCGGGGTCTGCCATGCGCCGGGCCACACTCCCGCCCCGTTCCCAGCGCCTGTTCCCGCTACGCGAGCTGCATCCCAGACCAGCGCAGGCACGGCTCCCCGGGGAGAACGCGGCACCTCCTCTCGGCACAATCCCGCGGTGAGGTGGGGTGGCAGGACAGAGGTGTCTGTCCACCCCTCCTGGCCTGCTCCCCATCTCCAGCACTCACTTGTGAAGCCGTGATCCGCGCAGAAACTGAAGAGCAGCTCTGCTCAGTGCAGCTGTCCTTCCCCCCTGCCCAGTGCCGAGAGCACCCCTCTGCTACCACATGCCAGGCAGAGCATTATCTGGGCGCAGGTTCCGTCTGAAACAACCCCCTGGCTTTAAGCATCGCCGAGTCTTTCCCAAAAGTCCCTTTCCCATTTCACTGGTGCCGAGACCCTGCCCTAGCTCCTGTCAAACACCCTGGGCGCACCAGGAGGAGAGAAGCAGCCCGGGGTTGGGTTCCACGCTCTCAGCTGCCAGCGGAACCCATTCCTGCTGGGCAGTGTTGGTGTGGTGAAAGCCTGGTGAGCAAAGTGCCCGGTCCAGCTCGTTGGGTCCTTGCAAGGGGACAGCCAGTGACACAGAGTTGTGTCCTGAGAGCGCTCAGTTTTGTTCCCCTGCTAAATGTAGAGGTCAACTAACAACAAAGGAGGGACTGGACAACTGAAACGGTTTGGAAGAGAAACCAAAGCTGCTTTGCTCCCCTCCCTGAGCCACAGTGTCCCCAGGCAGTTGCCAAGAAACTGCTGCTGTTCGGCAACCAAGTTGATGGCCAGTGTGAAATGACCCTCTGATGCCCAGGGCAGAAAAAATGCCCCACACTAGTGGCAAATGCAGAACACGCCTGGCTCCTTACTCCAGACATTACTGATTCATATTAATCAGAAAAATGCTTCCTTTCTCTTCCAGGATGATGAGCAAGGGAGAAAGAGGAGAGACAAAAGCCACCCTTGAAACGGGCAGGTTTTAGAGAAATTACCGATTCACACCGACATGTGACACGGGACGTACTTCGCTGTCCCCCACACTGCGCAGCCCCTGCTGCTCGCCACTGCCGTCCCTTGCCAGCCGGGGCTGCGCGCCCTCCACGCTTCCATCTGAGCTGTGCGCTGCTGCAACCCTGGCAAACCCCCTGCCCGCCGCTCCAGCAGTGGTGGCGTGGGTGAAGGAGACCAAGAGACCAAGCTCCCACGCTGTCGCCTGATGTCAGCTTGCACCACAGCATCTTCACATCCCCCGGAGCCTTAGGCACTCTCCGACATGCACCTCTGGGCGATGTTTCAGAAACGTCCCTCCCACACCTACTGCCGGCGCTCTTCAGAGCGCTGCTACACCGGTGACACCTTCCCTCTGCCCACGGCCCAGGCATCGGCAGCTGTTCCGCTCCAACCCCAGCTTTTCCCCGTTGAACCCCACTTCCAGGCTGCCTGCCCCATCTTAACATGCCTCACTCTCAGTCGAAAGGCTTTAGAAACGCGGAGGATTTACCCCAAAGGCAGCTGTTCACCCTTCCCTGCCCTTTTCTCCTCTCGCAATGCTCACTGCATTAGTCCATGTTTAGACAGGAACATTTCCAGGGCCAAGACGGGGCCTTGCCAGTCTCGGAGGGCGTCACAGAGCAACTCTGAAAACATGCCTGTCACAGAGCAACTCTGAAACATGCCTGTTCATTTCATCTTGACCTGTTACGCTGGCAGCTTCAAAAGCTACATACACACATCATGCTTAAATCAATGGAGCTCTTTTTCTGCTAGAAGATTTTTTCCATTTCAGAGATGGATTGTACAGATAATGTGGATTTATTTGGTTGGTTGGGATTTTAAACTTTTGTTGTTGTTGTTTGCATCTAAATTCCACCCAAGACAGCAGGTTTCTCTGTGTGAGGAGCCCTGTGTATAACCGTGTGGCTTTTCAGCATCACAGCTAGTCTGTAGTTATATCTAGTGCTACAAAGTCCTCCCACAAGTTCTTCTGACTCAAAGAGGATGTTGAATCCAGCCTTGAGAACAGCTGGACAAAGTGAACGGCAGCAGGAGGAACATCTAATCCAGCCTTACCATAAACCTGCTGACTTCAGAGGGAGCAAGAGTGAGAGGAAGCTTAACCTCCCGGGAGCCAGCATGGGGGCTAGCACAGGCTCTCTTGCCTAGGAGCTGGAACCACCTCCACTTCCCTCCAATGAACTGCCTGGAGGCAATTTTACTTTGATTAAATTAGAGCTAAATTTGGAGTGCAGCTGACATCATTAGCAAGGCCAGATCATGCTGGACGTGCTGCTGGCCGTTGGCATCGCTTAGGAAACACATCATTCTCTGTTCTAAAAGCAAATATTTAGCCTTCCATGCTTCTGAGTCATGGAGGGCATGGAACGGCCAGTCAGCAGCCTGACCTCCGAGGAGACACCTTCCCAGGGCACTGCTTTGTGCCCCTGGGGAGCTACCGGGCTCAGAGCGGGGTGCTCTTCATCCCACCACCTTCCAGGCTAGGACCACTTTGGGTTGGCCTCCCAGAGCAGACAGCCAGCGAGGACAGTTCCAGATCAAAACGTCAGGACATGGCTGGGCACGCATGCTGCTGGCTGTCACGGAGCCCTCCTCTGCTGCAACGCTCTGAGGGAAGGGCAATGCTGAACAGAACATGACATTCCCACCTCTCCTGGGATTTAGTTTGCAATAACCACCTCCTCACAGGAGTCTGTGCTTCAGTTCCTTCAGCAGACACTATCGGGCTAGGCTCAACCCAGAATGGATCTGCAGTTTGCTCTCTTCTTTCTGCACCTCTCGGGTTTCACTTCCAGCCCTACATCCCCACAAGCAAAGACCATCAAGCCAATGCTCCTCACAGGAGTCCGCCTTGTTACTGTTGACCTCTCCATCTCCGCAAGCCCTCCGAGTCCCTGCCAAGGGCGAAGCCCAGCGCCTGGGAAGCCTGCGCCCAAGGAGCACTGCTGCAGAGGCGATGGACTCGGCACCCGTACCGTCTCCCTGACGGGGGTTTCTTTTCCCCTGCTGAACGCCGAGACACACAACACCTTTTTCTGTCCAGGCAGCAGCTCGATACGTCAGGCTGACTACAGCACCAACAGAACGGGGGAGCGCAAAGTGCCGGGTCTGCAGGAGACAGACATAAAGCTCGTCTCATCTGCAGCGCGCTGCCTCGGCTTTGGGCACAAGCAGTGCCAGCGGCCTCCGCACGCAGCGGGCTGCCGGGAGGTTACACGTACCATCAGCCCAAACAAAAACCACGATTCCCTGGTTCCACGCATGCTCGTGCCCGCTGGGTACCAGCTTCTGTCAGCCAAGGGAGGGATGTGAAAGCCTTGCTGCTGGGTGGGGGGTTGTTGCCTGAGACCAGGGGAATTTTTTTTTCTCCTTCCCTGTAATTCCCCTAGTTACAGGAAAAATGATCAGAGCTCTTTGCCTGATGCAAAGCTGCAGGAAACAAAATCTAAGAGGCCCTTCGTAACTTGGCTGGCTTTAGCATGCTCAGTGCTGCAGCCGGGGCTGCTCAAACCGTCGCGCCTTCCTGGCTGGCAACAACCAGCGTCCCCGAAGCATCTGCTGTTCACACGAAGGCAGACTTACCTGTGGTTAAATGAAGGTTACAGTGAAGGACAAGCAGAAAAATCTGAAAGAGGAGAGCAGAGAAGAAAGGGAAAAAAAAGAAGAAAAAGCCTGCTCTGGGTTTAGATTGTCTTGCAGAAAGGAATCAAAGTATATCTTAAACATTTTGTGCAGGTAGAAGGCTCCAGGGCATTTCCCTGTACAGTGACTCAAGTCTACCTTTATTCCCAGTTAAGCTCCAAGAGCTTAACAATTCTATGATTATCTTATCCTAAAGTGGATTTAATCATATGGCTTGGTCTCTATTGAGTTTAAAGTAGTGGCAGTACTACTTAAATGAGTTAAGCTCCAAGAGGAAAAGCCACAAGGCCACAAACATGAAAGAGAAAAAAAAAATTGGACTTTTACTGTCTTTTCACTCTGTGCTTTCTTTTTATGAAGGATGGTAGGAGCAGCCCACGCAAAAGCCTCTTATCTCAGGAGGTGATTTGAGCTGGAAACAGGTACCCGTAATTAACTCGCATTCTAGAAGGGGAGAAGTTAACTTGGTTTTTCTTCGTGCCGCGTTTCAGAGAAATTAATTTGTGATAAATGAGAATGAGCATGTGCATTCCGCAGCGCTTGACCTGCGGTTATTTTCAGGCCCCGCTGCTCAAGACATTGCTTTCAGTTGTCCACTCAGAGATTTACTTCAGGCACGAGCACAGCCCTGCTGGCAACTCCTGTCACTTTCACAGGAGTTGCTGCGATGGCCAGAAGGACGTTCCTGGAGCGGGGCTGCGCTGCAGAGGACACCTCATCCCCCCACATGCATACACAGAAGGACATGGACGCGGGAGCCACCATTCCCACCCTGCAGCAGCAGCAGGTGGTGAGAAGTTATGCACTCAGTGCATAACTCAGTGGCACACTGAGAAGTTATGGTGGAAATCCACGCGTCCCAGGAATGTGGGCAGTATGCAGAACCACCGGCTCCATCCGAGGAGTGAAGCTGCTCAAGGCACCGAGATACACAAAAGAGAAAGCCTCCTTCTCACTCCCTCCTTTCTTCCCCGTGGGGACGGTGATGCTCAGAAGTGCCCCTATCTGGATTAGCCCATCTCTGCTCCCAGTGTGAGACACCCCAGATGCAGTTCATCTGGCTTGCCTACCGGAAGACATTTGCATGTGAGATATCAGGGGCCCCTTTAGAATCATAGAATCATTAAGGTTGGAAAAGACCTGTAAGACCTTCAAGTCCAACTGTCAACCCAACACCACCATGCCTGCTAAACCATGTCCCAAAGTGCCACATCTACATATTTTTTGAACACCTCCAGGGATGGTGATTCAACCACCTCCCTGGGCAGCCTGCTCCAGTGTCTGACCGCTCTTTCAGTAAAGAAAATTTGCCTAATATCCAACCTAAACCTCCTCTGATGCAGCTTGAGGCCATTTCCTCTTGTCCTATCACTAGTTACCTGGGAGAAGAGACCAACACCCACCTCACTACAACTGCCTTTCAGATAGTTGTAGAGAACAATAAGGTCTCCCCTCAGCCTCCTCTTCTCCAGACTAAGACTACTTTAAACTCAATAGAGACCAAGCCATATGATTAAATCCACTTTAGGATAAGATAAGCTGTCTCCAGGCTCCAGTGATTAGGTCTCCTTAGGTCTTCAAGGGCAGCCAAGTGGCTCAGTTCCAGACGACCATATCATAGGTTCCTGAATTTTGAGGACGACGAATCCTACCCACAGACCCTACACCTGCCTCCTGAAACTTGGTGTGGCCACATACGCAGTTCAAGTCGCAACCTGAACACTAAAACACCCGAGAAACTCATAGACTGCCCCCCGGCCCATCAAGCCTGAAGCTGGTACCAGCACCATCAAAGCACTGGCCCTGAGCGTTCAGCAAGCTGGAGCAGTCCTGGAGCCTGAGCCTGCAAACGTCACAACCCACATCCTAGATGAATCCCCCCAGCCCTGCCACCCTTTGCCTTTGGGATCACATCTGACTCTAAAGTCCCATCGGCCAAGCATGCTCAGTGCCAGACGGAGGAGAAGCCAGACGCGCAGGTAGCTCACACCTCTGTGCCTCCGCTCTCCCAGCAGTTTTCTTGCCAGCTCTGGGCTCGTAGCAGCGCAGAGCCCAGGCAGTTACGGAGGACTTGCTTAGGAGCTCCCAGCCTGAAGGCATTCCTGGGCTGGGTTGCTCTTCCTCATACTGGGGCAAAGAAACGCAGGGGTCAGGACAGGAGAACCAGGCAGATGTTCTTCAGGTCATGGAGGTGGTTGTTTAGGTGATGTTTAGCTCCCCTTCAATAAGCAATCCCACATACACCCTTGCCTTGCTGCAAAGGTGTAATACACAGTTTCAGACACTCATTTCCAGGGAGAGCATGTGCCAGATGTGGAGCTAAGTAGCTGCACATCTGGAGCAGGCATCTTTTGGCACAGGAAGGGCTGAATTGCCAAGGAAGGCTAAAGGAGCTTCATGCGATTGAACAGCATTTCATTTTGAAGTGTGGATTTCAAAATGATTTTCTGACCAAGTGAGTTTGCTTTCTTTTACGTGTTAGAAACATTTTGTGAAAGTTCTTTTTCTTTTACTCTGACTGCTTCTCCACTACCAGCACATACGCTTCATCCCATTCTTGTCTGTTTTTTTCCCCTCATACAGGGATGAGGATGATAAAACTGCAAACAATAGGTACCTTACATGGGGAGTAGGTGCATCCAGCTGAATGTGTTTTTGCTTCTCTGGTGTTTGCACTTTTTTTTTTTCTCTTCACAACATTTAGGAACAAATTCTCAAAGAGCTCAGTCTCACTGCTTCACCTAATGAGACAAGCAAAGCGCTGTATCAGGAAGGAACTGCCTGCACGAGGAACCGCGGGGGCAGCTGACAGCACAGGAACAAACAGCCAGGTATTTGGGCACTGTGCTCGTTAGCAGTTAACCAAACAAAGAAGCATCAAGATACTCACAAGCTGCTCCTGTACTGCAAAGAATGCTACTACTGGAGGAAACAACAGCCCCCATGAGATACCAGACCATCACCACGCAGTCCAGACTCCTGCAGATGAATCTGCCTCAGGCTGTGCCAGCACAGGGGGAAATCCCATAGCTCACATATTTCATATGGAGCCCTTACATCTCATCAGCTACTGATCAGAGGGGCTCTGCTACAGACAGCTTTTTCTGCCCTGTAACAGGGCAGTAGCACAGAAGCCTGTGGCACCTACCTCCTCCACAGCAAACCAAAATCTTTGGAACAACCTATCCCACCCACTTCACAAGGAATGACTTCAGCAGAAAATGCCAACATCTGCTTCCAGGCAAGGCAACAGAGAACAAAATCTCCATGCCCTGTGAAGATTGCTCAGTTTCCCAGCCTTTAAAAAAACAGCCGAATAGAAAAGTGAAATACAGTGCTTTGTACCTGAACACATCCACGGCTTCCCAGGAGGAAACCGTGCAACAAGCAGCCAGCAGAACAGTCCAGCGGGCTCCCCTTTCCCTTCCTCAGCAACGCTTCTCTTCCACAGACACAAAGATGAAGGCACAAGCCTTAAACACAGAAAAGCCACAGCTGTAGCTCCATCACCTGCTAAGATGCATCTATTTTTAAAGCTCATTCCACACACACAGCAACGAGTCCTCCAGGCCTGATTTGTCTTTAGCCCTTACACTTTAGGTAAAGAAAACAAACGTAAAAAAAAAAAAAAGGCTTTATAAACGCTACCTTTTGCACAAGTAGGAACTAATCAGCTTTTCAGCTTCCTCACACAGGTGAAACCTACACGGAGGGTGGCACAGTCTCACACCTGCTGGCTGCAGCACAAAGCCCAAAAGCAGAGCCCAGGGCTGGGGATGGTCTGCATGCAAGCAAGGCAGGAAGTGAGGCCGTGAGCTTATCCTGTGTGCTGCACTGAATGCCGGTCATTTGTAGCAGTAAACATGATGGCTATTTGCAAAACGAAGGATTATTTCTTCCATTCTGGACCTCAGAGACTTTTTTAGTTGGGAGGATGTGTGCGCGCGCGATATCCCACTGGTTTTGTGCGCTGAGCATCCCCAGCTGCCAGCCTGCCGGCGCTTCAGAGGGTAAGAGCTGCCCTGCTGGGTGAGGCTGGGGCGTGCACGACCCCGTGTTCTGCTGCTGACGGGGGCAGCCGGGTGTGTTTGGGGTGAGCTCACAAACCTGACTCTCCCTGGTGCTCGCAGGTGCTGTTAGGATATACAGCACTGCCCCTACCTCTTGTTATCCTGCAAACCTGGGATTTGCCCATGGAAGGCTCCGCTAGCCTGCATCCACAGGTTCACAAACATATCTTCACGTTAGCCTGGAGAAGGCTGAGAGGGGACCTTATAAATGCTTATAAATATCTGAAGGGTGGGTGTCAGGAGGATGGGGCCAGACTCTTTTCAGTGGTGCTCAGCGACAGGACAACGGGCAATGGGCACAAGCTGAAGCATAGGAAGTTCCATCTGAACATGAGGAAGAACTTCCTCCCTCTGAGGGTGATGGAGCACTGGAACAGGCTGACCAGGGAGGTTGTGGAGTCTCCTTCTCTGGAGATATTCAAGACTTGCCTGGACAAGGTCCTGTGCAGCCTGCTCTAGGTGACCCTGCTTTGGCAGGGGGGTTGGACTAGATGACCCACAGAGGTCCCTTCCAAC
>Ga0065711_1002376_pt1 | contig 34304 bp, 18 predicted proteins | sample Hoacrofraction12_FD_59098 | JGI IMG/M metagenome (GOLD analysis project Ga0065711, IMG submission 59098) | Hoatzin crop microbial communities from Cojedes, Venezuela - Epithelial fraction 12 v2 (version 2) | ecosystem: Host-associated > Birds > Digestive system > Esophagus > Crop | place... | reverse complement strand
TTTTTTTTTTTTTTTTTTTTTTTTTTTTTTGAATACTGTCTGATGTTTCTTTCAATTTTTAAGTTTGGGGTTTTTTTCATAAAAGTTTGTTGAGAAATTCCACAAATGGTTGAGGACAACCACACTTTCTACTTTGGTAACCTGAAGCACTGCTGCAGTTTAACTGCCTGGTGAAGTTGCGCTTTTCCATAAGCTGTAACTCCATGATAAATATCTCAGCGTAGGACGAATATCAGGACGTAAGTCTGCAAGTACTGGAATCCAGAGATCTGTCACACGCAGGAGCGTGGATGGCACTGGGATTGCTAGCAAGATATCTGCATTTTATTCTGTAAAACAAAGTAAAGAATTATTTTCAAATACTGAAGAGATTTATTAATGGGCCCGATTCTGTCTAAAATGGCAGTCCTTCAACCCCATTAAAATCTGTGGGCTTGGGGATGTACCTGAGATAGAACTTGGACTGCCGTGTTTACCTCTCACTATGGTAGAAAATGGCTCCCTGCTGGAGACGTGATTTGAAAATAGAAATAGTGGCAGTTGTATTTGTATGAAGAGCCAAGTTATTTTCTAGCATTCCAGAAAGACATCAGTATAGCTCCAGTGTGCAAGTTCCTGGCTGTAGGGAAACTACAATTTTCAGCCCAGCCAGAATCTGATCTCTGGTCTGTCAGCAAAACTCACCTGGCTCCTCCAATGTGCAGCTAGGATATCAGCCCTTGTGGTCGGGTCCCATGTTTTATGATTGTTTAATCCATAACTAATGCAAAAAAACTACTAATAACGTATACTATTAACTTGTCTAATGATGGGAGTAATGGGATAACAAGTATATTTATTTATTTATTTTCTCAGCTTCATACAGCAGTGGGGGCTGTTCTCAAGAGGCAGCTGCATAAAGAATATAAATTGCTGTGGCTTCAGGTCATAAACAAAATCTGTGAGTCTGTTGCTGTTCTTGAGAGTGATGACTCTGAAAGTTAAAACTTTGACTTTCTAGGCTTTCAAAAGCACTTTTGTTCTATGTACCTTGTACCTATGTAGTCTTCCACTTGCATCTGAAGTGTGTTGGGATGTGTTTTGTTGCCTGGTGCTTTGTGGGTGCAGATGGAGTAAGTAATGACGCAGTGGTGCGGTCGAGGCTAGAGATACTGAGATGCTGATATCAGAAGAACCAGACTGCCACTGGTTGGTCAGTGTGTGGCTCTTCTGCCAGCTCGCTGGGTGTTTCTGTCACACGCTTCATCTTCATTGTGTGTCACGCAGGATCAGGGCCCACACATCCCCAGGAACATGAGAGCTGCTCTCAGATCAGACTGTGTCCGTGTAACGCAATGCTTTGTCTGTAACAGCAGTCAGCAGAGTGTACTTTGGAGAAAGATGCAAGGAATCTATTTAAAGGGACAAAAATGAGAAGAGTTTTTCATGTTCCTCTTTTGGCTTTAGTCTGGACGTACTGATTTACTTCTCATTTTTCACAATATTGGCATGTAAAACGATAATGATATTATAGTTTTATCTCCTTAAACCTTGATTGCTAAGTTGACAAATGCAATAAAAAAATTGTACTCTTGAGTGGAATTTTTGAATAGAGGACTAATTTCCAAACCAGTGTTAGCACATACTTAGCACTGAAACACCATCAATATGGATGGTTTATGTATTTCTTTCTGCAAGTACTGTTGCAGGGACCAAGAACAACTGAGGCAAGTGTTTAAAAGAAAGCAAGGGGGATGAATTGTAACTAAATACGAGTTTGCATTTTGAAGGTGACTTCATGACCACAGGAGCTAGTGCTTTTTTTTCATGCATAGGGCAGAGTATCCTGCAGATGGAAAACAAGTTGAGGGTAACATTGATATTTTAGAGGAATGAAACATTTCAAAGCCAGGCAAAGAGGGTTTTGCAAACCCAAACAGCTTTTGTTTTGTTAAAAACCTCACTGTGAGGAAGAGTAAGTCCTGTGAGCTCAGACACTGCTTCATGCTTCTGTTGATTTTGCAGCAACTTTTAATTTACTTAATATTTGTTTTCTTTTTGTCTTCTGCTGTGGAAGTGATCTACTTTCTGCGGAATTTCAGAGGAAAGGGCTGTTCTTATAGTGTCAATTAGTTATGTTATCAGATGTCCTCAGTTCTGGAAATGATGCTCTTTGTTCCTTGCTATTTAATGCCATGTAGCGGAGGGCTGTCATGAGAGCAGTTATGTTGAATTTGGTGGTGGTGCTGTCAGTCACAGCCCCTAAGCCTACCAGCAATACTTTTTCCCCTTAGTGAATAATCTAACATTTTACCTTTATCAAAGTACAGAATCTTTTAATTTGGGGTAGGGGCTTACTTTTTAGGAGGAGTTTGTGTTTTCTGAAATATTATTGCACATTCCAGCTCTTTAAGATGAATGTGTTAGAGCAGTGGTTTGTTGGGAGCCAAGTTTTCTCCAGAAAGCAGCTTGCGTAGCCTTTTCATAGTGCCCTGCTGCTGGCAGTGGTACCAAGCAGCCAGAACCACCTTCTTGAGGATAAGAGAGATTTAGCTTTTATGATCCTTGTTAATAATAATAAAAACCAATGAAACTACTCAGCAAGGAAGCTGATCTATGCCTCTCACCCCTGGCTTTGGTGAGAAAGGCAAAGATAGTATTTGGACAGGTAGTAGTGTCAGCCTGCTGTCTTGGTAGCAGATATTAAAAAATGGAGTTTTGGTGGGCATTCTTTACTGTTGGTTCCTAGAGCTAAATATTGATGTATCAGCTTATGATTTTTTTACTGAAAAACACAGTTCTGCTGTCACTGTTTATACATTACAACATTTGGAAGATTTGTTTTGTTTTGTTTTTTGTATCAGTGCTAAGCCTCAAAGTTAGAGTGGGAGTGAGCAGAGGGAGCGAGCCCTGCTAGTGCTTGTGGGAGGGATGGGAAGTCTAATGGCTTGTCTGGTCCCCAGACTTAGCCCTCAGTCACAGTGTGACCATGGGAAAATTGCCAGGCACCAAATTTTCAGAGGAGCGCAGCTGAAGTTCAGATAAGTGAAGCTCTCTTGTGAATTGCTTACAGTGAGATCCATAGCTGGACTGTCAAAAAAGTGAGCTGAAATTACCATCTCTTGTTTTGCCAATTAAACTAAAAAGGGTTTCTTTTTGGAGGATACATAGCTCTGAAGTTTTCTCCTAACTTTTTCTTGGCCGTTCTGATTGCTAAGAACTCTTGCAAGGCTCTCTTGTGCTCTTTGGGCAATACAAACTCTCTTCTGCTGTGCTCTGCTAAGGTTCTGGCACACTGTTCACGGGGTGAATTTTGCTTTGTGGTGTATCCTTGCTTTGTTGGTATACAAAGTCTAAGCAAACTACAGAATTTGTAGGACTGCAGCAGTGAAATACACTTTTCCTCTTTTCCTCTTTCTTCTGTGAGCCTTGTAGCTGTGCTAGGAAGTGTGGGCTGTGGGTGTTCAGAGGTAGCTGTGATGTTCAACCCTTTATTCTATGGACAGGAGTTATATGGGTTAGGAGATGCCTCCCCTGGTACGTTACGCTGCTCTCTCACTGACTCCTAAGCTTACTCACGAGGTCAAGACCAGAGGCCAGTGCAGAGCGTGGGTGGTGGGGTCCAGTGCTTGATTCTGAGGTCAGCATCAGAAGTGGTTTTGCTTGCAGGTTGCGGCAGTCTCATTGTCTCCACAGGGATCTTCACCTAGTTGTGGAAGAGTGATTTGTCCTAAGAGGTTGAGAAACCTCCTAAATTTTTCCATCATCAGTTGGAGCAAGGACACTGTCTTCCTCAGTCAGTAGTTTCCTAAAGTGTGTTTAGCAATGAGGCCATGTGGTCTCTTGCCCTTGCTCCACGGATGACCTGCAAAGAACAACTATCATCCCTCCTCAGGAAACCTGATGCTTTTGGTCAGTGGCCCCTTACATTTTTTTCCCCAGCTGACTGATTGGAGAAGTACCCAGTTGCATCCACTTGTTAGGATTTGCTGTGCCAGTGCTATTCCATTTCAGGATAAAGGTACCAAGGAGGAGCATATCTGAAAGCAGAGCAGTGCTTCCCTGGCTGTGGCCAGTCACTTTGACTACTCAGGGATCTCCTTTCCCCTTGCCCCTGTAGCAATACGCTCAGAAACAGTAAATACATATGTGAAATACTGCCTGGGAATCCTTAAATGCTTGACCACTGTTAGCGTCATGCCACTTTGTGAGAGTCACAAGGACCTGTAAAGTACCTCATTGTTGGTTTTTTTTCTCTTTTTTTCTCCATTTTGTGGAGAGGTGGGTGCGAGTGAAGGACTTGGCATTTTTTTCATCATCTTTCCCAACATTGGGAGGTCCCAAGCCAGCAGGTAGAATTTCTAAGAGATTCTGCTGAAGGAGGAGTCTCCACAGCCTGTTCTAAAATAGTTTAATGATTTTTAAGATAAGCCAACAAAAGATTTCATGAAGAGGGAAAAGCATGACAGAGGATTGCCAGGGTTGAAGGGATTATGGCTTACAGCACTGCACCTCTGCTGTTCCTGGGTGCTGCGAGAGGTCTCTGTGTCTTTTCAGAGCCCGAGTTAAATTTGGGAAACCTCAGCCTCTGTACTGAGGAATGAACTGAGGCCAGTGGTTGATGGCTTGTTGAAACCCAGACTAATTGATTGCTATAACTCAGTTTGATTACTACAGATACTTTTGTCCTAGAACAGACATGAGCAGACTGTCCAGAAGAATACATATCTACAGGATGTTTGCCAATCAGCTTGCAGTTAGTTTAAATAGAATACAAAACCCAGACTTGATACACCCTAATGTCTTAATTTTTAATCTAGCTTAGACAGGGTCTAACCCTAGACAGGGTCTTTAACATGTACTAAACTGGTTAAGGTGCAGGAAAGACAGTGGTGCATGTTTGAAGTGCTTTATTCAAAGCCATGAACAACAAGGAGTATAGAACAGCTTGGTCTTCCTGATGCTCTCTGAAATTGTCTGCCTTCGTCTGAGTAGGACAAACCTCTCGGACCATGGCTGCCATGTCAATGCACCCATCTGCAGAACTCGGTGCTGAGCGCTGAGAGCCCAGACCTTCACAGGAAGGTTTCCTCAGGAGGCTCTCCTTCCTCTCTCCAGATCGTACATGTCTTTGTAGAGGTCAGGCGATCTTAAGAAACCATAGCTGACTGTTCTCAAGTCCTTATGCTTCTAAACTCTCTAAAAATAGAAAAAAATATGAAGCTTCCCAGCATGCTGGGACAGCCAGGGGGCTTTCTTTAAACACTTTGTAAAATAGCACTATCTCTTATCACATGAGCTCTTAATTTCTCAGTTCAGAAAAGTACACAGCACTTTCCTGCAATGCATAGTCGGGCACTTTCAGAGACTGCTTCTTCACACAGCATTTTTGAAAGATGACTGTTAACTAAACTTGTCTTAACTAAGTTGACAATTTCACAGCTACTTTGAACAGCTCATTAACTGCAGGCTACAGCTTCTTTGCAGCCAAAGCTCCACTATACATCATACAGTGAACCTGCTGACAGGAGGGTACAACTTCCAACTCATGCTTCAAGAGATCAGATTTATTACTGCAGTCCTGCTTCTTCTAAAACCAGTTAAGGCCTCCTTTAACAGATACTGAAAATACTTTCATCTGTAGTGTAGTCCTACATAGCGCTTTGCATGTTAAAGGCAATGGTGTTTCACATATGCTGCCAAGCTGCTAGTGGTGCTGGGGTGAGGACAAGTGACTGTGGCTGAGTTGCAGGCATTGCAGCTCCTATATGGTACTGACTGAAGAGCTACAGTAATTTTTTCACCTTTTTTTTTTTTTAATAATACAGATGGAGTTCCTTGTTACTCAGCTCACTTAAAAGTAGAGAATAGTTCATTGCTACCTGTTTCTTTATAAATTAATTGATCTGGTTTATTTTTGTGCTTTGCTCTTCCCTCCTTTCTCCCCCGATAGTATAGAAAATCTAGTCTCGCTGAGAGCTGTTGAAACACCTGCTGAAGGCAATGGAGACTGAGCTTGCTGACTGCAGTTTAGCTGGCTGGGTTTCTTCAGCTTGGCCTTGGAGAAAGAATAAATACTGTTTCAAAGAAGTTTGCAAACCTCTACTGCCCATGACCCTGCAAGATCCCATCATATGGTACAGAAACAAGCATCTAGGGTCTTAGGGGATGAGGCATCCTCCTCTTGCCTCGAATGTTAATATTGCCGTGGTCTGTTCTTTACGTTGGTGATTTCTCACTTAGGTGGCTACAGTAAAGCCCTGCTCTAATTACAGCAATACTGATACTACTGTGCTTGTGACTGTGGTTTATGCCATTTTGGAGTACAAATACTTCTTCCACAATAGAAAGTTTTCCTGTATTTCTTGACTTGTGGCATTATACTTTGGACACGTTTGTAATTTAGGCAAAGCCTTAACACGGTCAAGGCCAGGACTGTATGAGGAATATTAACTAGCCTAGAAATGTCAGTGAGGGATTTGGATTTTTATTAATATTTTGTACTGGAAAAATCTGTTATGGATACATTGATAGTGGATGGGGGAGGGGGGGGGAAACATGCTTTTGTTAGAATAGCTTTTTTCATTTGAGGAACTGGTATAAAGTATACCAGCAAAACCTGTTTTGCTAATGTTAGCTCTATTTGCAGTGAGAAAGTTTCCCAGGACACTTGTGTTATGCCTGTGCCAGGATTTAAGGACTGTAGAAGTGAAATGGAAGTGAGAACCTGGTACGCAGCACATGAAGCTCTCTTCCTCCTTGTCGAGCCTTTGGACTGTGATAGTTTGTGGCAGCTGATGTCTATGAGCCACTTGCCTGCTTTTATGGTGCAGCAAGAATTGGTAGCAGCGAGAGATCCAGGGAACTCTGCTCGCACTCTGAATGCTGCCACGACAGTGGTGCTTCTTTGGAATTTTTCCTCTTTTGGACAGGTAGATTTAACAGGAAGTAGTTTGCCCGAGGTATGAAATTATAATGTGGGTATTTGCAGACCTTCACTAAGAAAAGGCATGTTTTGTCAGCAAGGCTTTGTAGGCTAGACCAGGCAGTAGAACAAACAGAGGGGAACAGTCCTTGAATTAGGACAAATAAGTGATTGTTAGTGGCCTTTGTCCTCTGTTGCTGTTTCTGTGCCTTTTGCTGTGGGACACTGCTCTTCAGAACAGGCTCCAAGTATGTGGTTCTGCATTCTGCAACTTCAGGTTATTAAGGAAGAGTTGAACTCTCCATTAATTAATTGCATTGTTTAGAACTGATTTAATGTTAATAATTATCTCATGAAATTATTTAGGATTATTATCTGAGTATGGGACAAATGATTATTGTACGGAAGATACTGAATTACCAGGTGTGATTTGGTGACAATTTGATGGTAATGCAAAAAGGCAACTTGAGATGCAAATGTTGTCATGCCATAGCCGCTTCTGCAGCAGAACTGCCATTTTACTGCCTGTTTCTGCCTGACCTTGTTTCCTTGGCATCCATGGTGGTCTACGGTTTTTCTTTAACTTGTGCAGTTATACATAGCGGAGGTTCCTTCCTGCAGCCCCTTTTCATCCTTTTGCCATTGTGTTCTACTTTTGACTGTTATTTTCATGTTTCTAATGCTCATCTATGCATGTATCTATAATTCTTCTGGTTCACAAATAGTGTACGTCCTCTCGCTGATGAAACTCACATCAGCTCCTCTCACTTAGTACCTTTTTTTTTTTAAATGAGGTGCTTTTGCTGGGTGAAGGTCTTTGAGGAAGGTCTAGCTTCTTCCCACCCACTGGCATACCACACTATCCTAGAAATGATAGAAACTCTTTATTTATAAAGAACCATAGCTAGTAAACAGATCTCTCCCTGAAACATCTTTATTTAGTACACACAGTGTACTCTTAATCATCTGCACCAAGGTCACTAGCCCTTAAAATGCCATTATTATAAATCAATCTGAAATTAGAGTGGTATTTCAATAGATGTGTACACAAACTCAAAAAAATAGTGGTTTTTTTCTAACTTCAGCTAAAAATCAGTAGACTTATTTCTAATGTGCTGTACTGGAAATATGTTTTTTCATCAGCTTTCAAAATTGCAATGCTGTTCCATGCTTAAAATGTTTTCCTCACTGACATCTTAAATTGTAGGTATGTTCTTGTGTTGCTTAACCAAAAGAAGTAACATTGTGGGGAAGAAAATAGTTTTGTTTTTCATAGCACAGAACATAAATAATTAGTTGATGTGTAAATTACCTAACTATAGTTTGTGGATATGTATTTTAGTTATTTAGGTATGAATAGAGACTGTCATAAATGACACTAAGCATGGGTTCCTAGACTTGTATGATTCAGCTGGTGCTGACACAATTTCGTAATGAGCATTAGACATTTTCCATCTATTTTTGCAACCGTGTCAGTTCAGATACTTGCTGTAAAAAGGGAATATGTGCATGAATAGTTGTGGTCAAACTGAACTTTGATCTGGAATGGAAACTGATTTTTACCCTTTACTAGGGATCTTGAAATGGCTTCTCCAAGTATGGAAGCTCAAGCTAGTTTTGTGACAGCTTTCTTTTTGACAAGGCCTGAGTGGAAGAAATTGTCGCTTTTCCTCCAGATGCGCTCCCAACAACTGCCATAATTTCCGTTTTTTTCGAAGGGTCATGTTCGTTGTGTCGCTAATGTAATTAACAACTATTTTACGTCTTTCAATAACCTTCAGAGCTTCCCAGTCACTTTTGCCCTTGCATTGTTGGTGACCATTGCGGAGATGACTGCAATGCGGTCCCTGAGTGCCACCTCGCTTGTGGAGCTGCACCCAGTAACTCCTTACTCTGCAGTCTGGTTTTGGGCCACCAGCTCTTCCTCTCTGATTTCTTGAGAGTGGTGTGAATAGACTGAGAGAGGCCCGACTCTCATCTTGATTACACTGAGGCTGGGGTGAAATTTCATTTAAGTGGTATTATGCAAGTAAACCAGAGCAATGTGCTGGACTCTGTGACAAAGCCTCTTGCTTCTGTCTTTGTACCTCCGTTCTGGAGCCAAGCTGGTGCCTGAAGCCCGCAGAGCTAATGGAAAGGCTAGTTTTCACAGAGCCGTTACGTTATTAGCTGGTTTTGGCTGCTCTTTTCCTGTCTGATCTATTACTACCAAAACTGGAGGGTGGTCCGTACTGGCTTTAGCCTACCGAGGAGTCTTGATGCTGTGTTAGTGCCCCAGCGTGCATGGGTGGTAGAGCACACGTGAGTGAACCCTGCTGACATGGAGAACTTGGTGCCAGACTGAACTTTCTAGCCTGTTTGAAGTCAACTCTGTGTCAGTGTCTGGGAAGGTAATGGTCGTCATTAATGCAATAAGCAGCCAAGTGCAGAAATCACAGGAAATACATACCAAAATGAAGCAATCTATATAGGTTTGTAATGTTTCCATAACAAAGTCTGTGAAGCTAGGCCTAACACAGAAATATGCTGGCGTGTATCACTACAGCATCTTTATCTAGGCTGGAGATAGGTTTGCATGTTGTGAGGAAACTCTATTGAATCTCAGCAGTCACTTCTTCTACATTTTATGATCTTCCAGTTCAGTCCATGGAAAATAAACCTAAAATCTAATTGTTGTGCATATTTTATTTTTTGTTCTTTAATTTTTCTTTGCCTTTTTTATAGCGTCTTTCCAAAATGCCTTGCCCTCTATAAACATAGGCTATTAAATTTTTGAAGCTCCTGACAATGTTGTTCCATAGATCGCGCATTCGCTGGCATTTGCAGGCTAAACACCCTCCAACCAGAAACTAAGCAAGCTCAGTCTCTGTGGTACACTCAGTCCTCGTGTGCCCTTGGATCAGGAGTCCCCAGCCTGTTTTCATGTCACTCACATGATGTTGTTGCACACTTGGAGTACATTTTTGGGTCAGCACTTTCTCGCTTTTTGAAAATACTTCTCTTTTTCAGAGAAAGCAGTTGCTTGATTCTAACAGCTGTTAAAAAAATAGCAGCTTTTTAGGGCAGGTAAGTAGGTATTTCTAAACTTTACAACTCCTTTCCAAGCAAAGGCTAGCATCATAGAATTAGAAATTACCCAGAAGAGACTTAGGCAGCAACAGCAAATATAGCACAGATAAACTAAGAGAGCTGCCTGCAAAAGGCCTTCAGGATTTTCAGCAATCGTTTTACAACCACCAGATTCCTCTTTTAAAAATTCTTGAGATTGATCACATTGTGCCATGGCAAAAAGTTTTGGGATCGAGAATGATATTTTACTTAGTGACTTGTGGGTTTCATCGCTCAGGCAGGAAGATAAGATGGTCAAATAGAAAAAGGTTAGCTTTGAATGATGTATAATGGTCAGTCAAGGCCATTGTGTAGCTTGTCTGCTTTGTGGTAGATAAGCAACTGTGGTGCAAGGACTACATGTGGTTGTTAGTTTAAAAATTCTCATTTAGCTTTGTCTAAATTATAGGAGCTTTTTTTTCTGTGACTGTACATGTGGTTATTTATTTTTCTGTGTGTGTGGTGTTTTTTTTTTTTCACCCCCTGGATACAAATGATACCGAATTTTGCTGAAGTGATATGTTAATCAAAGGCTTAATCAATGTGACTTTTTTTTGGGGGAAAAATTAGAAATACATATAAAATATCTGCAAATTGTTTCTCAGTCCAGTAGCCTGAGGATTTTAGACGTCATTGCTAATGCTCAGGAATGAGTGGCTGTACTTGTGAGTTCAGTACACTGGGCTCAGTTGGGTGACTTGTGTTCTTGTGAGTGTGTTGTTGGGGAGGGCAGAGAGGAGAGGGTCATGCTGCATTGAGGGTAACAGATTTAGGAAGAAAAACAAGTAATGATACTGCCTAAGTGCCATCTTATTTGTGTTAGTAGGCAGTAGCACACATAGTTCGCACAGATCTTTGTTTTTGATAATCAGTCTGAAAAAGTGGAAAGAATTAGCACTAACAAGAAATCCCATCTTAGAATGTAAAGTCACTGGGACAGGGATCATATTTTTATACGTGTTTATAGGACTGTTGTACTTGTCAGTGCTTACATCGTACAACTGTAAAAATAAAACATAAACAGCAATGATGTCAGGAAGTGAACTCTGTTAATTCACACTCTATAATGACATACACTTTTAAAAAAGACATAACCTTGTTCTTATTTATGCATAAGGAGAGTGCAAGAGCTGCATGAACAATTAGAAGTAATGTAGTTCACTAATAGATGACTTGTTCATCTGCTGGCATAATTAATGATAGCACTGGTATCCAGTGTCCCAGTTATTTACAGTAAAAAAAAAAAAGAAAATTAACACTAAAGCTGTCAGACTAACTAAAGTTATCAACTGGAGGGAAAAATTAATCTTATTATATCAAAAGAATATATTGCATATTTCCATATATTTGCATGGCTATGCTTTTATGTTTAAATGCATTTGGAATTAATTTTAATCCCTGATGTCTTAAAGTAAAAAAAGAGATGAAAGTGTCAAGGCAAACCAAGCTTTCTATGTCAAGTTGTATTCTGCATCTGATTTTGCAAGTGCTGTCTTTAGTAAACGGCGTTGCTCTGCCTGTCGCTGCCTTGGCTGGCACCAGCGGTGCTCTCGCAGATGGGGAGGATGGAACTGGAGCCCTCCTCTGGAAGGACGTGAGGCAGAGGGATTAATCTCTTCACAGAACGCAGTTTTCTTAAACTGTTACATTAAGCCTGAGGGAGACTGAACAGGTCTATCAGAATAAAATGTATTGTGACATTTGAAACCAAAGCATTTTTTTTGTGATTGCTGAACTGGGTGTCTCTTGAGAATATACTAAACCAGACCTAGATAAAATACACTGGCTAGTATTCCTTCAGAAATGAAACCAGGGGACCAGTTAACCACAACATTCCCAGTGCGCCTGTCTGATACCGGCTGGAGCAATCTGCTGTCTGTCCTTCCTCCCTGCCTTTGCCCTGCTCCTGGGGCTCTGCTGGCCAGTGTTGGGGGGACAGGAGCCCTGGTATGGCTGCTTCCTAGGGTAGCCTTGGTACTTGAGATGGTAGGTCTCATAGTTAGAAAACAAACAATAAATTGAAGTGCTTGGAGTTTCTTTTGTAACATTTTGGACTTTAAGTGAGGTGATGGAATAACCTGCAATAGGTCTTCACAGTAGGATATTCAAAAGTATGGTCTCAAGCGATATGGTCAAAGTTGGGACCTCAGCTTCCCATAACAGTGTTTTCTTTCCTGCCTGAATGAGCAATGTCAACATGTGTTCTGAGAAAGCAGTCCCCAAAGGATGGGTACGGTGGCTGGCAGCTCCTTCTGGAATGGGGAGCTGACCTTAGAATGGCCTAATGCCCTGGGAAAAAATGTTATTTATTTAGGTTTTAAATTATTAAATTGGGATTAAGTTGGATATGTAAAAGACCATCATGTAATTCGTGCTTTCGACTCAAACTGATGTTGCACAGAGATTAAATAACTGTTTCCTGGAATGTAGAAAGAAGTCTTAATATGGACCAAGTGGTGGTATTCTTCTGTTTGCAGGGAGGCAGGAGAGACTTGGGTCTCACATCCAGGTGCAGAGGATCTTGTTTCTGGGATGTGCTCTTTCCAATTTGATCCTTCCTCATCTGAACCAGTAAAGAAATCTCTTGGTGTATCTGAAGGGTAGAGTAACAATACGTAGATGAACGTGGATTAGTTCTGAACGACCAGGCCAGCCCGGGTAGCAGCACTAGGAGAGCTGTGCAAACATCAGGACTGATGTGTGCAGAGTGCTGTGGTGATGCAGCTACAGTGCTTCCAGTCCCTGAGCAAACTAAGTCAGAGCTGGCTTTGATACTCAACGCCCTGCATCCTGCTGTGTAGATCCCTTCCCAAAAAGCTGAGGAGATCAAGCCTTTAATGAGATGGGGAAGGAGCCCACAGTTGCCCTTTTTCATAGAATCATAGGATGATAGAATGGTTTGGGTTGGAAGATCATCTTGTTCTAAGCCCCCTGGCACAGGTAGAGCACCTTCCACTAGACCAGGTTACTCAAAGCCCCATCCAACCTTGAACACTTCCAGGCAGGGGGCCATCCACAGCTCCTCTGGGCAACGTGTGCCAGGGCCTCACCACCGTCGGAATAAAGAATTTCTTTCTTAGATCTGATCTAAATCTACCCTCTTCTAGTTTAAAGCCGTTACCCCTTGTCCTATCAGTACAGGCTACTATTTTGCTCAGCGCAGCCTGGCCAAGCAGGCTAAATCCCAGGGGTTGGGGAGTGCAATACGCAGGAATCCTACAGGGAGGTCAGCAAGTCAATATGGGGTTTTTCTATGCTTGCACTTTTTGGTCTTGTGAAGATGGAAATAACTGTCTCACAGCAGGGCTGTGTCAGAGCCCGGAGTACAGCAGGGCAGAGCTGCAGCTGTCCAGGAGGCTGCATACCTTCTCTTCCATGTCTCTTACCCGTTTGATTGTTCCCATATGATTCTGACATACCTCAGTGATACTTGGAGCTTAGTAGCACTCTTGAGCTTGCTCCTCCAGTTGCACGTGCGAGCGGCGTACGCAGGCTGGCAGAAACAGAAGAGGGCAGAAGGTTGTTATCCTACAGCAGAATTGGTTCCAGAAGTGACTTTGTGAAAACAACAGCAGGAGGTTCTGCACTTGTTCTCTCTCAATCACTTTCAGATAAAACTGTGCTTAGTTTATAAGTCAAAAGGTGATTTTTCTAACAGCCAATATTTCAAACTCTCACATTTGGGCTTGACAATCAAGCTGTATGCTGTCTGAATCTTACTTCATTGCCAGTAATAAAAATTCCAGCTCACTCAGCCATGCTTATATTGGTTTTGCAGAGCTAATAGTAGTAAAAGCTTGCTTTTGTCCGCAAAGTTAGCAGATTAGGTCTCAGTGAAACGTCACCTAGACAACAGATGTATAGGAAAGTGCTCTTTTTTTATTGCTGACTTTGCTTGGACCAAACACTACTGAAACAACGAAGTGCTTGTTTTACCCTCATCAGCCTTTGTGCATTCCCTTGCGTAGGTAAAGGGGAAGAGATCTTACTTTGGAAGTACGGATGAGGCTTATGCAACTTGCTATGTATTACTGACTATTCCAACAAAAATATTTCATGTTATAGGACATTATTTTCTCTCCTTTCCTGGTTTTAGTACCAATATTTGAATCTCTGGAGTTAAACCATATATTATAAACCAGAACGTTTTCCTCATAGAATTTTTAAAGCTCTATCTAAATGCTGCTGGGCTCCATTCATCCTGTATGTCTTCTCTTCACTGAAGCAAGGAAAAAATAGTAATGTCATACGTTTCTGTTACGATTAATGCTTCATAGAGGTGACAGCTTCATTCTGAAAAAAGAGAAGATGAGTCTTTGGTTTAAAGAAAAATGCAAAATATATCTGCTTAATGTTTATTTGTTTACTTCGCAGTCTGTCACCAGAATTACTTGTCTTCCCAGCCTCCTGCTGTTTGTTGTTTCCTTGCCGTTACCAAGATTGCTATCAACATACAAGCGCCCCTTTGAAGTAGGAATGTAGTTTCGAATTCTTGGGTGCATCAGTCGTATTAACAAGAATCTGTTCCTTCCTTTCAGTCCTAACTTTTAGATATGGAGAAGGCAGTATTTTGTAGTAAAACAAAATTTGTTATTTGAGTTAATGTCTTTTGATGGTATGGAAGCAACTTACCAAATGTGAAAAAGGCTGTTGCCGCAGTAAAGTGATGCGGTCCCTCTTTGAGAGTTACATTGATCTTTTATTTGAGAGCAATTGTGTGTGGTAGGTTTTTCCAGCTGCTGACAGAGATGTCTCCTGGCTGTTTAACCACAGCCCTTGTTCCTGGCAGTGCTGAAAGCATAGGAGTTGATCACGCCAGCTCGTGCAAGGGAGTGCCTATGCAAGCTATCCTCCATTGCCACTACTGTTGAGAATAAATTGATGTTAGCATTGAGAACAAACTTTAATGGAAAAAGAACAAATAGGAAAGATTACAGTATTACAAATTAGCCCCGCTGGATCCTGGATGTATAACATGGAACCAGGGAGGAGAAATTACTTTCAGCAGCTCTGCATGCACACTCAGGCTAGTGCTGGGCCTTGGCCTAGAGCAAGGCTGCAGCCTCCCATGTCTGTCGCAGGGCACGCTGCCTTTCGCCTGCTTTTGTGGATCTCGGACACCCGCAGGCAGCAAAACGTGGACTAGTGAAATTGTTCTGGTATTTCATTGCTCTCTTTTCTGAGGGGGCTAAAGTCCATTAGTTATTCCATGGTGGGAAGTATCCTGGTTCACGTGCGAAAACTGGACATTCATCTGTTAAATGATAGTCATACCTTGGTGCATTGGTAGATGCTGGGCCTTCTTACGCTACAGCTGGAAACGCACATATTACATGCTTTAAAAGCACGTTATTTGATGCTAGTGTTTTCTTTGGTGATGAATGAATTTCTGCGTATATGACAGGAGAAGGAATACAGCCTTCCAGGGGCTCCATAAAGGCAGCGTAGTCTGTAGCAGTAGAAAGATTTCTTAGTTTGGTTTCTCTGTAGACTGAAACGTGGAGGGGGTGCCCCGGGTATGAGGAGCTCGTGTTTTAAAGAATAAGCAACGCCCATATCCCTCAAAGTATGCTGACAGTGTTCAAATCTGCAGTATCCTTATGTAGAAAGGAAAGAACTTTCCAAAACTTAGTGCATCTTTTGGTGGACATGCTGCCTGATGACAGATGTGGGGTAGTCCCATGAGTATCTTGTGGAAAAATCAGCAAGCAGTATCTTTTGGTTTGCCTTTTCTAACTGATTTCTTTCCCCTTTAACCAAACGCACAGGGGCTTTTCTAACAGCTGGATGTGCTATGCCTTCTGTATTGTAATTTATGGAGAGCAGTGAAGAGTCTGAGATGTGTGGGATGAAAAAGAAATGTTTTTAGTTTGTGGTGAGAGCAGGACTATATCTTACTATGCAGATGCTGTGCACTTTGTAGTCTCCTGAGAAGCTTGTGAAGGCTTCTCCAGTGGGGCATATTTCGGTGACTGTCAAGTATATACTGTGTGGAGCCTCCAAACTGTTCCAGTCTCTGTCCTCGTTAGAGGATAGACACTCATGTCTTGTTTTGGAGTCAGTGTATGCATTAATTAGAGATTCTGGTAATAGTCACTTGAGGGTTAAACTGTTCCCGAAGGATTGTTTCCAATGTTGTGTTTCTTCTGCTCTTTCTTCTCCCCATTGCATTTGTTCTACTGAGAACCTGTTTCACCTCATTACGGGGTTTACGTCCTACCTCCATGGACACTGCTCGTTCCACTTTATTGCAAAGATTACCATGTCCAACAGAAAGCCCAGCTTGCAGCACCGAGATAAATTGAAACAGACACCGATCTGTGTGAGGAGCCTTGTACCAAGCGGACTTGGAGGCCACTTCCCAACTGCTGGCTGCTGGATCCGGCTGTCTCTTGTGATTTGGAGCAGGAAGCATCACTCTGAGATTATTTTGCCTCTGCAGTTTGTACTAGGGAGGTTGCTGGTCTTTGCTGTTGATTCTAAGCCCTGTGCAGATCAATAGGGAACACAGGAACATAAACAAAACCAAATTAGACACTGCCAGTTTGAGGTTTCCCCCTCTGAGGGGCCCTTGTGGTTCCTGGGCTCAAGATGTGAAAGGAGGCGACTGTGCTGCGGCAGCGATCTCTGATCCACGGCAAAGGCTGAGCTCCGGCGACCCGGTATGGCCATTGCTGAGGCTCTGGCAGAGGAGTGGCCTTTGCTGCAATCTCTCCAGCACTGCTCCGTTTTCCTGCAGAATCACCAACTCAAAAGGCCCTTGTTTCCAGACTCTGGGGGTGGTTTAGGGGTTTTGTTTCTTTCTCTTCCTTGGACCAAACGTGTTCATGTGCCAGGTGTAAAGACTTTGGATTGATAGTGTGATTTTTATTTTTTTTTCTTAAGAAGCCTACACAAAACAGGTCTAGCACTAAACAGTCTTCCTTTTATAGTCTCTGTTTGTTACACACAGAGGCCCTTTCAGTTTACATTTGCCCCATTCCTCACAGTGAAGATTATTACTTTCTTCTGCCTTCTTTTCCTAATCTGTTTGTTTATTCCCATATATTTCTGGCATAGTTTAACTAAAGCTGAGAGTTCAGTGAAACTTTCTGGCTCAGACTGCTTTGTGCTTCTGTGCAAACTGTCTCTTCATGACACTCAATTTACTGATACCCTTCCCTTGGAAAATGAACGCTCTTTGAAAGATTTTTCAGTAGCTGCAAGGGTGGGTACCTCTTACTCGCATCCTAAATCATTATAAAATACTTCTGGAGAAGCTCTGCCGGCTCCCAAAACCTACTGTATTGAAAAAATTCGCTTACTTTTTAATATGTATGTTTTTAATATGTATCTTCTCTAGTCAAGATCGCCTACTTTTTTTCCCCTTACTAAATTAAAACATGAGTACCCAATGCTGATTTAGGAGATAAAATTTTCTGGATAAAACAGCAGCAAAGTGCCGCTTTTGATAATCTGTATCAGTGTACAAATCTTCTCAATGAATACCTTAGCTCTTCCTTTTGGTGCAGCATTAACCTTTCAGCTGTCACATTGATGCTTTCACTATTCTTCAAATACAAGCAAGTTAAGGAAATGAACAACAGATAAATATTGAAAATGTTGCTGTATGATATTCAGTAACTTTACACATATACACACCGCTAATGAGATGCGACGGACTTTCTGCTTATCTGTCAGAATTAGGGTCATCTGCAGAAGAGTGGAAGAAGGTAGCTGGTGTCTTAGCTGCCCCGGAGAGCAAACCCTCCTTGATCAAAGGCTGGTAGAGTCTAGGTATTAAAAGAACATGGTTTTGTTAAATGAAAGCTTCCTTGGTGTTTCTAGTCAGGGGCATAAACATGGCTCTTGAGCCATCTGGAGAAAAAGAAAGAAGGAATAGTTAGTAGTCCTGAAAATCAACACTCTGGATATGAAAAGCTGTTTTCTGGCCCATGCAAACTGGATAAACTTGCGTGGGTTGAGTGCTCTTGTTTGTGTATGTGGCTGATTAGCATGAGCCCTCTACCCAAGATTGTTGGTCTGTGTCAATCACATGTGGATCTAACGAAAAATGGCATTCTGCAGCCAAGTCCAGTTTCTGATGACTCAGCGGGTAGGGTGTACAGCCAAGCTATGTGCCCTTCAGTGACATGAAAACCACAGCCGTTTGTGGAAAGTAGGGCTCTCTGCCTTTCCATAAAGCAAGTGGAGCAAGAGAGTTTGCAAATATGGCACATTTTCTAGATAATAAGCTTGCTTTTTAAGAGCATGCTGTGAAAAAATATCACTTTGAAGAAATGTCACTAAGAAAAATAAAGCAGTTTGTAAGTGTGTCCAGTTTGGTCGAGTTCTTAGTACGCAAAGAAGAGGTTTAGTAAGGTTTAAATGAAACTGGTTTTGATACAATATACTGATTTTATGGCTAAAATGACAACCATCTTCACTTCCTTATAGGAATATACTTTTATTTGCTAATGCATCTTATTGAAAAAGGGATTCTAAACAACAGCATGTCAGTCTCCATGCGTATTAAGCTGCACTGCAGATAATTTGCAGTTTAAAAATACTGCTTGTTTGGGGAAAAAGTCTCTGGATGATCCCTATGTTCAGATAACCCTCAGAAAACCTGCAGCAGGCGTAGGTCAGGGGAGGGAGGAGGAAGGGAGGAATAGGCTGTGGGGTGAGGGAGATGGCCCAGGGGCGACGTGTGGGGAGATGGAGCTGGGCGTGCTGTGGGCCAGCTCCTCTGTGCCAGCTGTGCGGCTGCCCGAGCGCCGCGGGGCTTACAGACAGCTCCGAGCCGCAGTGCGAAGGTGCGGCTGTGGCCTCATGCCCACGGATCGATGCTCGGAGCCTTCCTCCCGCCAGCAGCTGCCCTTGCTGCCTTGGGTGGGCTTAGGGAGCGAGCCTGGCCAAGTGCGCAGGCTATGGGTTGGAAGCACTCCGGACCTCGGATGAGGCGGCCGGCAAAGTCACGCTGGAATTGTAACGAAGCTGCTGCTTAGTTTTTAAGTAAGAGAAGCTACTCCTGGGAAACAGGAGCTGTCTCTGCAGATAAGCAATAGAGGCTTAAAGGTAATTTTAATCTGTGCAGCAACATTTACATTTAAAGATAAAAAAAGATGAAGTCCTTGGGAGAGTACAAATTATTGAACTTTTTGCAATTTAGTGGAACCTTGGATAACTGAGTTTTTTTATTTCTCTGTGTTTGAGGTATATCCTTAAACCCAGTGCTGTTTTTCCTTTGCAAAAAGGAATGTTTCCTTAAGGAGTATGAAATCAGAAACATAAGCTAATGCTATCTGGCTGAGAAGATCATTTCTGATTTAATTTTCTGGGTGTTTCTATAATCACCCCCACCTTTTTTTGCATGTTTTCTGTTGTATAATCGTAAATATTTCTACACAGGCAGTGTTTTAGCAAAAATTGGACTGGTTGAATGTCTTGCTTTCTTAAAACAGTGGGTTCTGGCACAAGTCTTTTCTTGTCTTCTGAACTGTCAGCAGCAAAGATTTAAGAACTTTCAGTGGAAGTTTAAATGTCTGGCTTTCTATAAACATCGCAGCTATCCAGTTGTGTAAGTAATGTAAGACTTGCTGGTTCTTTGTTAACAAAAATCCCAGTCTATTTATTTCCCTCTTTTTAATATTAACAGAGCATTTTTGAGAATGGCAATGTAACATCCTAATATACAAAACTCTGAGATTTATAGTAGTTTGTGATCTTCTTTAACTACCTTAGAAGTCTTGTGTAGGCAACAGAACTATTATTTTTAATAGTAGTGCTACTTGTGGTGTCTGTTTTTAAATGACTACATTTTTTCCTTCTGGTATTTTGAACCATTCTGCTTATTGCAGAGACTTTAGAGCTATTCAGTAATCTCGATGACTTGGATATCTTCATGAATTTTCTGATTAAAAAAAAAAATAATTTAAGATCCAGATTTTTAAACTAAGGGATGTTATATGATCTTTCCCGTACGAATATTGTGAAAGTGAAAAATAGTTTTAAAAACTAATTCTTCAAATGCAGACAATAACCAAACAGTGAATTTGCAAAACAGTTGAAATGGAATGGCTATTCTTGGAACAGTTTAAATTAGCTATTAAATTAACTATTAAATTAGCTAATGGTGCCTGTATTGATGTCCAGAACTTCACTTTCTAAGTCTTAAATAAAAGTAGTAATAAAGTAGTTATATAATGTGGTGTTGGTAAAAAGGGGAAAAGGGAGATATTCAGAAAATACTGCCTTTAGGAAATGAGTTAATGAGTGAGCTTTATTTATTAAACTGTATTTTCTGTATTTTTGCAGTACCATAAGCTTCTGCTCCATTAGAGAACTGTCATGTGGGTGATGCTTTTTGTCCTTTTATGCTTTTTACTCCTTCTAATCTTTTAAAATTGAAACAATGGAAGGGTGACATCCTTGCTTTCCTTCATATAATCTTTCTGTATAGCACATACTGCTTGGCTTAGGGTTGTCTCTGATCTAGGAGAGTTTTGCTCTTGCAATATGCACGTGGGAAGCACACTGAGACAACGGATGCGTTGATGAGTCGGCAGCCAGTGTTTTCCCGGAATTTCTCCTGTGCAGCTCATCCATGCCAGCCTAGTTTCCGTCCCCGTGTGAGTGCCTGATAGAGCTTACAAAGCTGAGACCAGTAAGGTTCAACTGAAATTGCACTAAATTAACTGAGGCCAAAACAGACGTAATTTTGTAGGAATTTATTTTGTGGTGGGGCTTGTAGAGTCACTTGCTGTAAATGTTTCCTGACAGTACGCTAGCAAGCTCTGTTGTTTTTTTTTTTTATAATTTTATTGTTATTTGATCAGACTTCAAGCACTGACTTTAATTTGTCACTCAGGGGTCTGCCTCAGGGGTATTGTCTGTGTGTGTGTGTGTGTGGTTGTGTGTGAAATCTTTAGCCGAAATAGTGCCATCGTTTCTAGGAGTGACACCATAAAAAAATATGTACTTGGGCCATGCTAAACCCCTGGAAATGTTCTGTGTTAAAATCTGGAATAGCTTGGGACCAGGAACATGATAATTACCTAGAGACTGGTGGATCTGTGCTGTCCTTAAGAATCAAATCTGATTTGAGGTGTTGTGGAAGCAATAAGTACTTTGAGGATGAACATCTTCTTGATGGGTAGCTCTCTTTATTAGTTGTGTTTATTTGCTTTAATTATCTGACTGTAAATATTTTTCTATCATATAAATGATGTTGACATTGTATGGGAACAAGCAGTGTTTATAATGGGAGAAGAAAATGAAGATCGGATTATTTAATCAAGGCAGAAATTACTGCATATTGTACGTTTCAGGAAATAAGAAGCTGTTCATGGAAAACGGAGAAAATGCAAAAGAGTTGGGAGAAATCACATTTGTGTCAAGCTCCACTAATGCTTGAGAATGCCATGCACAGTATAATTATAAGAACGTGATGTTAATAGGAAACATATAACTTAATGTTTGTTATTTTTTATGACAAATTGTATGTAGTGGTCATTTGTTTACTTAGTGATTCTAAGGCTTCAAGAAGCATATTTTAGAAGTACACTGAAATGTTGGTGGACAGAAAGTTATTTTTAAACTTCAGTAAGTTCTGTTTTTCCATTGTTGAGAAATACCCAAAGGAAATGGCTGTATATAATGGATTACCAGTTTATACATTTTCCTGTCCACAGCTGAAAAAAAAAAAAATAAAAGTGTTGACATGCAGGATCTGAGTCGTCAGTGTAGTTATGCATTTCACAGACTTTGATTTGTAGAGATCGTCATAACTTTTCCAAGTATTTCTAACCTTTCTAATCTGTTTTTCCTGTATGGAATTGTGGATGCTTTTTGCCAAAACATATCGCTTACTGGTATAAATAGTGACTGTATTTATTAAGTCATTAAAACATTATAGTCATATAATCAAACATATAGTCAAAACATTATAGATGCCACATCTCAAACAGTTAAAATTGTCTTAATATGATTGTTGAAACTGTGGGCTATTCCTCAGCCTGGTAACTGTCATTTTTATACATTCAGTATTTTGAAAACCTTCTGCCTTTCAGCTCTACTTATTTTTATTCCATCCCTTTGCTCCAGCATGAAGTCTCACCAACCAAAAAAACCCCAAAAGAGACCCCATGCTTTGGCTGGATCGCTCCTTGTCAGGAACGCAGGGAATTAGAGTATTATTTTGTTCTTTAAACAAATTAAGACTTTTTCCAAGATCAAGCTTAGAGAGAGAGGAGCTTTAATAACACTATCAGACTTCATTTGGCTTAAACAATTTGTGCCTGTTCTCATTGACCTCATTAGAAGTTGCCTTGGGCTGTGGGTGTGAAGAGGCTGATCTCACCACTCTTGTAGCCCACATTCTGCTTTTCACTTGGGTGCTGGAGGGCTGTCCGTGGGCACCCCCGTGGGAGCCCGTGCCGAGGCGCAGAGGGAGGTCCAAGCTCGCCCTGACAGAGTGAGCCTTGGAGTTTGTGGGAATGGATGATGCTGTAGGATTGAGGCCATGTTAGATTTATATAATGCAATAATTGTGGAGCAAATACGATTCGTTCCCTTCTCGTTCCTTGTTTTGAATGCCTCTCTTCAGAGTGTTTGAGCATTTTATGGAAGACCTTTTGGTTGGCTGGAAAAGGCAGGACAACAACTCTTTCTATAAATGGAATAATAATTGCACTGTGCGCTGGCCAGCAGAGATCAACATCTGGATCCTGGTTATTGGTTATCTTTTAATCATAAATATGTAAAATGTCTTTCTTCTCAGCTGCTCTTTGCCAGAGCCCAAGGGCTAGTCAGGAGGACAGAGTTACTGGCTGTGTATTTCTTGCCTGGAAAGTCGGGAGAGATATAGTGGAACAAAGAGCGATAGCAGATGAGGGTGGCATTTCAACTGCGCAAATATGCTCTGAAGAAACTAAAAATTTGCCTCTTGCCTGACAGTAGTGTATTTACCCTTTGAGGTTTTGGAATAAGTAGAGAATGAAGGGAAATCTGTGAGCATGCTTTAAATGTAAAGAAAAACACACTCTGTGTTAGTAAAAGGTGCAGCGTAGATGGTGAAAATAAGCCAGACCCTCCTGTTGGGCTCGGAGAGGGGAAAGTGCAAGTTCTGCTCCGTCACCGAGGCTGAGGACGGCTTTGCCTCTGTGCCCTCCGAGGTGCTGTCTCTGCGGAGGTGAAAAAGGGTCTTGGTGAGGACTTTTGTGTCTCTTTAACAGAGAGTATGGCTGTGTCTTTGCAGGGTGTAGTAGTGGCTGGAGTGCAACTGATTTGAGCAGAAAATGAATCTTTGTTTAAAGAGCAAGAGTGATAAAACTAGGAGTTCTGTAACCTAGCCCTGAGGCACAGAGGATCTGAAACCTTGTAAAAATCAATCTCTAATTAGTGTAAGAGTTTAGGTTGGAATATGATCTGAATGCATTCCCATGTTGGAATTTGCAGTTCTGTATTTTGGCGCTTCCTTTCTCAGTAGCAGAGGGTTTTTTTATCTTCTGCGTATCAGTGCAACTAAATAGTTCTTAGGCCATTGTCAGTAGTATACCAGTTCTTCTTTAAAGAAGAATATGTTGATATAGTGCAGCCTAATTTTATGGAAAAGAACGGGATATTTTCACACAGAGAGTTTAGTTGCTAGCACTTAAAAAAAGTTTTAAAGGCCTGTCTTTTTAAAATGTGACCTTCACCTTGTGAATCTCGAGGGAGAAAGAGGTTGGAAAAGCAGAGCTGACTTCTGCAGTTACGATAAACAGACATTTATCAAGCGTAGTCTGCCTACATGCTGGGTTGTAGAAGCCCATGGCATCACGTTTCAGGTGAACAGAGCCTTTAGTTAGGGCTCTATCCCACAGAAAATATTTGAGGTTTTTCAGTCTATACAACCCTAAAAGATGCAGATTTCAGCTTTGCAGGAGGCTGACCAGTGCAAGGGGAAACTGGCCTGCTGTGGAAATGGGAAGCCGGCACTTCAAGCCTAGTCAGCTCGTGTCTGTGACGCTCCCAAGCTCAGTCAGCAGATCAGCCACCACTGTCATCTCTTCCCTGTGGAAGATGCCTGGATCTCCCAGGGCTCCTGTGCCAGGCTGACCAGGTAAAGATGTGGGTGTAAATGGAGAGAAGAGCATGACAATGTGGGCAGGGACAGTGAACAGAGAGCTCAGTGGTTATGAAAAGGAAAGAAACCCAAATAGGCAGAGTAGTCTGAAAGACTGGAAGGGATTTGTGGGGAAGGAAAAGGATAATGGGAAAAAGTGAGGCTGGAGGAAATGGAGACCAGAAAATGAACAGAAATGCAAAGGAAACAGAGGAGGGAGAAAACTGGAGTGTATCGACTGTGCAGTACACCCCACATGAAAAATAACGAACGAGAGATTTGGCAGTTGCTGAAAGAAGAAATCTGAACGTTTCCGTCACAGCTCTGGTTGAGGGGAGACCTCAAGCCCTGTCTTCTTTGAATACCGCAGAGCATGCACACTTTTTTGAATATTTGCCATGGGTAACCTTTTTTCCCCTTTCTGTGGACTGGCAGCTGTGGAGATTCGTTTCAAAACAGATCAAAACTTTAGGAAATGTGGCTGCTTTTTTTTTTTTTTTATTTAGTTCTAAATCTGCTTGCATGGAGAAACAGCAGAATAAACTCTTCAATGTAGAGATAAAAAGGGTTCTGTTTGACAAGGGATGAAAACATTTTTTTAAGCCGAAGAGCTGATTTATCTGGTGAGAAAAGTTTTTTCAAAAAAGTTCAATTAAATGTGCTTAGATAGTAGTGTGTCGGTCTAACACGTGGGTGGATTGAAGTGAGTTTAGTGTGTTCGTGAGTCTGTGTTATTAGAAGCGTAGTAGCATTGCAAAAATGTCATTGCTGAATGATTTAATGTGAACAGAATCTTAAGAAGAATTATAGCCATTTGATGTATCATTCTTTAAGAACTTCACCAAGAATTAGAGGCCTGAGTGAAGCCTACCGTCTTCTGGTCTTTATCGTGCTGATTGATGCTAATATATTTGCATTTCAAAAAAGAGAGTAGCCCAAGGACAGCCAGAGAATAGGATTTTGCAAGGACTAATCCATGAAAGTGCTTTTTGAGGTGGTAATTCTTTTGTGATTACAGGTATACATTTGTGTTTTTGGGTGACTTGGCAAGACTTTAACTTTCTTTTGATTTTATTTTCCCAAATTGCAATCCAGAAGTCCCTTATTTTAGTTGTAACATGGGTAGCGCTGTTAGAGTAAGATAAAAGGTGAGTTTATGGTCAAGGAAGATTGTAGAGCGGTGTCTCTGGTTGAGTGATTTTACTAACGATCAGATTGTGAACTCCTCGGGCTAAAGACTTTCTTGTATGTTTGTGCAGCACCTAGCAGAATGAGCTCTGGCATGTGATTGGAGTCCTTGCACTCTATCGCAGTACAAGTAATGAATAATAAGTAAGTCAGCAGCATCAGTATTCGTTGGCTGCCCTGGGAGATCTTAACTCCTCTTTTATGGACGTATATTCTGGAATTTCTTTGGCATCAGCCTCAAAATGAACTACTTCTGTTTGCCTGAAGGAGTTCTGCTTCAGTTCCCTACAGTATATAAGGCTGAGATCCTCTGGAAGCTACACACAAGCAAGTGTTTGCAAGAGCTGGCTTTGGAAGTTAACAATGCTGCAATTACCACTAAACTGATTAGAAATCTAAGCCTAGATTTATAAATTAGTGCAAAATGTTTTCTGTACCTTATTGTGTTTGCTTTTGATTTTTTTGTCTGGGATCTTTAGGATTGTCTACATGTTACTACTTTTAATTTCATGAATTATAAAAATACATGCTAAAATAAGCCCTAAAGGTATTTGCCTTTGCTTTTTAGCATAATTCATATGACAAAAAATAAGAATTTATTTGGTTCAGCCTTAGAAATAAAATTTAAAAAGGTTATACAAGAGGTAGGAATTTGAAATCCTGTTTCCACTGATGAAGACACAGCCACATGGCTGAGCCTAACTCACCTGCAGGTCAAGTTATATCTTGTTTGATGACTGACTGATGTTTTCCCTCTTTTCCCAATGCACGCCATCAAACAAATTGAAGGAGATTTAGGAGTTCAGTGCTAATGCAGCTTTGAGAGGCTACTGGAAGTGTTTTGACCTGCATGTCTGCCGACTGCTGCATCCATCCTTCCCAGGAGCCTGGCTGCGTGCAGCAGCGGGAGGGAGAGGAGCTGCTCTGCGGACTGGCACAGGCAAACTGCTCCTTCCTCGAGAGCCAGGCTGGCGGCGGAAGCGGTGCCCCTGGCAAAGGGAAAGTTGAAAACAAATACTGGCACAAAATGATAGGCAACACGTTCTTGTTTAGATAATGAAAATCGTGCATTTTATCCTCTTTTTTGGTTCTTTCCCTTTTGATCTATGGTGGTACCTTCACTTAGCCCATGGTTACTTTCTAATGCATCATCTTTGTCACCTGATTAGTTTGGAAGTCTAAACTACAGTATCCAGGGTTTGGTTTGGGTTTTTTCTTTGTGATACACTAATGTACTGACCTGTTCAAAGAACTTGAATAGAGTAAGGACATGAGTCCTTTGCAGAACACTTTCTTATTTTTTGTCATCTTTTTCCAGGCCTGATGCAATTTTGGTTTTACCATTTCAACCTCTTTGCTGGGTGTAACTGCAGGGCTCATGGGTCTATATTTCCTGGGTTGCCCATAGATTTTAAAAAAATATATGTGTACCATAATTATTATACTTTAGTCTCCTGAAATTGTGGCTGTCTTTTATGGAGAAACCTCTTATTTCTGTTAGCAGTTCTGTCATCTTTTGGCAGTTCGGTCAGTGTATAGAATTTTTAGACATAGCTGTTCTTTCAGGCAACTTACTTATTTGTATGCAAGCAGTTTGTTTATTATTTATTCTTGAACCCTTTCCAACACATCAGTTGCTGGGAATATTGCCTTCCCTACGAGGAAGGAGGAAGTCAGATATGTTTCTTCCCAGCACTTGTGGCAGTGAACAAAATGAAGCTTCTCAGAAATACCCCAGGCCTGCGGTGGCTGCCATAAGCTTGCATGGCACAGTAGAGCCTCCAGTTTCTCTCTCTAGCTTTGTGTTTAAAGGAGTCTTGTTTGCTTTTCTACCTGTACACTCAATTTGTCTTTGAAAGCTCCTTTAGTGGTTCTGTCTTAAATATTGCTTCGTCCACAGCCCATTCAGATGAATGAGCCCTTTCAATCACTGGAGGAAGAATATTGTTAAGCATTGCTCCAGAGGAATTGAGGCTGGGGGTGGTTCTTTGAGCTGTGTGTTTGTTTGCCACAGAAACTATATACAAAAGTTAGGTAAGTTTATTTTTCTTGAAAAGCGAAATCTACTCCCTTTTCCAAAATGGGACGCCTGGATAAAACATAAGAAAAATAACCCCTCAGCAACATTGTGGAATTAGATGTTGCTGAAGCACAGCAAAAGGTACTACCTGGGAGCAGCTGCAGGTACAGAAAGCCTTGGGCCAGCACTTTACTGGAAGAATCCCAGTAAATTCTCCTCGACAGCACAGGTGTCCCATTGCGCATCTTCACAGCACTCTCCTACGGCGCCAGCGCAAGCCCTCAGTAGCGCCTGATTGTGCTGCAGCGTTCCCTTCTTTCTGAAGCAGTCTGTGATTGCAATAATTGCTCCCCATGTTGGCAGTGCTGCTCAGCCCCTCCGCGCAGCGAGCACAGCATGACCGAGGTGCTCGCTTGCTGCTGCGGGGCAGCTTGGCCTCCTGGGCAGCCGGTCCCAGCCCCGGCGCTGGCAGGGGTGACTGCTCCGGGGGCGAGGGGCTCGCCAAGTTTAATGGTGCTCCGGTCTTTCGATGGGGTTCTTTGAGTCTGACTTCTAAGCTGCATTTCAAGGTGAGGCAGGCAGTGTGTTTGCTCTGGGTACACAGCCAGCCTTGCACCAGTGTAGAGTTCAAGAGGCATTCACAAGGCAGAAGAATTTATGTATGATGACTTCATTTGTTCTGGATGTTCGAAAGAGAATCCTAAGGTCAAATCTATTTTGAGTTTGAGAAATCGCTTCTTGTCAAGTGCCTTATTCTGCACGCGGCTGGCTGCTTTTGGGTGGGTGCTGCATAACTGCACCTCCAGCTGCTCTCAGAGAGGTGCCCAGCATCCTATTGCACTAACTTGCTTTCCTCCTTCCTTCTGCAGTTTGTGATTTTTTTTTGTTGTTTTTTTGTTGTTGTTGTTTGGTTTCATCCTGTTTGCAGTCCTTCCAGACAGTAGCACCATGACAGCTACATTGATGGACACTAAAGAGAAATTGCACTTCCTTGCTTTTCTCTTTCTGCTTTACCTCTTTCCCTCCTCTTCTGTTTTAGATAAGCAGTAAAAACATAAAGGTGCCATCCAGCGTTTGAGCGTTTCCTGCTGCTGAGAAGGGACAAACAAGACACAAGCCTCAGACCAGCTTCCTGACAGGCTCAAGGGTAGCTAGGTCACATAAATGAGAAAGTATCCAAGTCTGTATTGCAGCAGTGGAAGGCAGGATGCCCTGCAGAGCTGAGGTTCACTCATTTTCTTTTTTTATTCAGTTATAAATGATAATTTCAGTGCTGTCCCAAACATTTTTCACTACTCTGGGATTAAAAAAGATTTGAGTGGAGGTGGAGGTAGAACAAGAAAAATGAAAATGTGGGTTATTGGGGACGGTCCCCTTTCAGCTGCTGATGTAGCTTTTGTCCTTTGAATGGCCAGGTGTAAAGGTAGGGGTGTACTTTCATCATGCTGTACAGCTTCCTGTGCTTATTGCCATTTGCCTTATAAAACCATTCTAGCGTTTACTGAAGCACAAAACTTAGAAGAAATGTATTTTGAACATGGGTGTTGCTCTAAAATATTCATGAGTAGTTTCTTTTTCTTTTTTTTTTTTTTTTTGTTTTTTTTAAGAGTTTGAGTGCAAGACTTCACATTTCAGCTGCAGGTCACTTGCTTCCCTTGTGCGCTCTGAGGGGGTTTGAGACAGTGGTGGGAGCCGTACTTTTGTTTTATGTCAGTAAGTGTTCTCAGGGCTTTTGTCTTTGGACATGATAGATGCCCTGCTTGTCAAAAATGCGTATACTGTGTGCTGAGTCAGAGCCATGCAAAGTAAAATGTTTGATCTGGGGCCTATAAGAAAACAAAGAGCCTATAAAAATATATTATAGCATCTTTTATCCCCCCCCTTCAACAAAAGAGGCCACCCAGCCACAGAGGTACAGTATTATTAAGCTTTCACTAGCATGACATAATAGTAAATTAGGGATCACTGGTGTGCTGAGGCCACTTCAGCAGCTCCTACCCTCATTTTAAACATGAACCAGTTGGTGTTGGTTGGGTGCTCCCTCCCTTAGCTGAATCTGACTTGCAGAGAGTTTTCTGTGGACAGGCTCCATAAGATGGCACAGGGATTGCAATTAAAGTGATAACTTTCTCCTGTTAATTCTGTCTCTGCTCTGACCAAGGAAAGGAGGTAAGCATCTTTCCCCATGATTTTGTACCAACCAGGAACAATTTAACTTTTGCTGGCTTAAACTACTTCATGTGTTTTTGTGCTTTGAAAACCTGAAAGCTTTGACATGGTGCATGCTATGAACTGATGCCAAGCTATGACTAAACAACCTTATTAAAAACGCAAGGTAACTGAAGCAAATATTCCCTTTGAAGAAGCACTATCAGTTAAGTACTCATTTCCTCTTTTAAGTCTGACATTAAAGGGGCAAAGACAGGTGGGCTGATAAGAGCAAGATAAGGCTTGTTGAGTTAGTTTACCAGCTAATTTGGCAAAAAAGCAGAGTCTTGTTTCATGCAGTTTTAAGAGCTTGTATCCCTTGTATTTGTTGTATGAGGGATCAACTGTCTAAATATCTAGTGTAACTGTAAAATGCTTTTGTATGCACATGCAACTTGATATATTTACATATTTTCCACAAGATGTAATATCATGAAGATAAGATCTCACCTACATAGTACCCATAATCTCTGATGCTAATTCTGAGCCTCTAAATAGGCTTCTCCTTTAACTGCAGCAAACCCAAAACAAATGCAGTAATGTTTGCCTCTCTATTGCTAGAACTGTACTGGAACCTGGTCAGTGATAGCCCCATATTCAGCTCTTCTACAGGCTGTACCAGCTGAGCTCCAAAAAACCCAGCTTATGTGAGTCTGCCGTGCACTTCCAAAACAATTAAATAATGCATTTTCTTATAATCAATGCACAGAATGAAGTAATCTTCCTTAGTGTGAAGTTCTGGCTGGTGCCCTGGTCGGTGGATTGCCCCAAGAGGAGGATATTCTTTGAATACAGCAGTACAACAACAGCCTGTATTCCTAGGGGTCTTTCCCTGTAAGGATCCATCTGGTCTTTGAACTTGTTTGTGATACCTGCTGCTGCCGTCTCACAAGCCTGTAGGCAGGGGACACCTCCTCTGCAGGGCGAGGTCCAGCTCAGCCCTTATGTTCCAGACCAATGCAATGGCTCAAGGACACCAGTGCAGCTGGTGGGACTAACAAGCTGTTTTATGGTAAGGTGAGCAAAATCATTTGCCATCCAGGTAGAGAATATGGTTGGCATGACCAAATTTAGTGATTAACTGTAATCCTATCACTCACTCATTGTTTCTTAATTTCTCTCTCAAATAATTTTAAGAGATGGAAAGGAAGAATTTTCTTTGCTGTCTTGACAGAGTCATTGAACACAGCCATGTAGAAGTCAGGAAAACAAACTTGGAAGAGTCCTATAGCAGTGTATAATTTATGCATCAGAGCATCTCATGACCCTTTTGCCCACTGATGTTACAAGAATATAATTGCAGTTGGTGATACAAATGTATACAGTAGAGTAAAGGCTGAAGCCTAAGGCCTGGAGGGATTCCCATTGGTTTCAACAGGTTTTGGATAAGGCCCTCAGAAAACATGCAAGACACTTTACAGAACAGACTAAAATCATGCTTAATTTTTTTTGGCACACCGCTAGCCTTCCAACCTCTACCCTTTCCCTTTCCATCCGCCTGAAAATGTAGAGGTATTTTGATTCCAAAATCTGAAGGTGCTGTGAGGGTCAGTATCACAGACTGGGCAGCCATACCAAGATGTCGGGTGGGTTAGCTCTGTTGACACAAAATATTTTGTATCACTTTACAAAATGCAGAAACAGCCCATTCTTGCTGTAGAAGGTTTGTCAAATAAACAGACAGGTTTCTTACTGCTCTCCGGGGACTTCCAGCACCCAGTTGTGAGTCTGGAAGGAAAAGGCATCTTGTAAACTGTTTCAGAAATGTGTTTTACCTTCTATTTTAGCGGGCTCCCAAGCTTTTATCTGGGTCAAGATGCATTCAACTTTAGAAGAAGGGAACATGAGGGATTACAAGACATCCGTGACTTTTTCCATGAGAAGATAATAATAAACTTCCAGTAATTTAAAGATAAGTTCAAGCTTCCCTCTGGAGACTTGTACATGTATTTGCAAATGAGATAGTTCTGATGTCTGCTAAGAAGAAAAAAACAACGAAACAACAGGAAAGAATTTGTCTGGAGGAATCTCTCCTCCATGGCTGAGACTTTTAATCATTGTCTGCACTAGAGAAACTTTGTGTGGTGTTCGCTCTCAGCCTTGCACACACCAATGCTTCTTCGCAGGATTTAGCAGCGAGGGGAGCACAGAGGTGCGTGCATTTCTGGCTGTTTGCAGGGCTGCAACCCCTCACGCAGTGGGCTCTGAGAGCCCAGTCCTGTCCCCAGGAAAGCCTAATGGGAGCTTTGCCATTTTCTTCAGTAAGGTCAGGATTCCTTCTAAGGCAGTGGAGAGGAAACATGAGGACTCTAAAGCCACATATGGTCTCATGGCTTTTAATCGCAAGGTGTATTAGTACCTCCCGGGGTGAATGGAAGAAGGAGCTTGGTGAGGTGCAAGAGGAGTCTTCACTGGCTCTTTGGTAGTCACTTCATGTGAGAAAGTTGTTTCGATATCTGCCAAGGTGATGACTGTATCCTTTGAGCAGCATCTTTTTTTGAAAACACTCCTGGACTCTAAAATGCTTTAAGCTTTGCTCCCTCCAGTGCCCTCATTTTCTCCCAGTTTCCTGGCCTGCAACGGGATGGAAAGGAGCATAGTCCAGGTCCTGCTGTGTGCGTCTCTGCCTCTCAAAGTGACGGGTCCGCTCTGCGTCTCGCCCTCCCCTGCACCTGCATGCTTAGCTCTGGGGAAGGGCCCCCCCTGCTGCAGAGGGGCTTTCTAGCTAGCGGTGGGAGCACGATGAGGACGGTTCGGGCAGCCTGCACGAGTGCCCATGGAAGACCGACAGCACGAAGGCCTCGGCACGCTCAGCTCGGAGCAGCAGAGGTAGCGAGGCTTCTTGTCTGCAGGCTTCAAAACCAGCACTGCATCTGGTTACTGTTTGTGACTGAAGACTCTGTTAGCTGTGCAACCCAGAAGGGGATAGCTTGGGTCTGAGAGAGACTGAAATACTTCAGTTTGTGCAAAAGGTGACAGCGCTTCCCAGGAAAGCTCTGCCCTGTCCCTGGTGGACAGGCGAGGGAGTATTTAAGGCCCTGATATTAAATTAACCCCTTTACTTTTTTTCCCATCGCTTTCTGCATGTTCTTTCTGGGCAAAAGTGGCCCTTTAATGGAATTGTTTTTTCCCTGTGTCTCGTCACGAGATCTGCGCACTTATCCTCGTGTTTGGAAAAATTTCTAAATATTCACATAAGCTTCAGCATAATTTATTTTCTTTTGTAGCTTAATAAAATCTTGGGTTTCATTCCATCTAACTATCTTTGGGGATTTACAGAAGGCCAGTGGGGCTGAAACACAGGACTGAACTAAGAGACAAAGGAAAACAAACAACTGTATGAATACCTAGAATTTGCTCGGAATGCAGTGATGCAGCCCCAGAGCTCCTTTTTTAAAAAAGATGGTAAATTATTAATACTTCTAGGAGGAAATGAATATGGTAGTGGTTCTGCAATGTCTGGGTTGTTCTGAAATGTAATGTATTTATGCAGGCTTCTTCCCCGGCCCTGTTGAGCCAAAGCTGTTATACCAGATCTTTGCTGCCGAGTTAACTGAACCCCCCGCAACACATCGACACGCTGACACACGGGTTGGCAGTTTCCTTGTTTTGCTGGAACGTCACTGGTGTGGCAGACTGATGTTGCAGGAGAAAATACTTTGTAGGCAACCGTCCGTCCTTGCCAGTGGAGGGTCTGTATCTCATACGGCAGAATCTCTTTACCTGGTGAAGACTTGCAACAAGACAAATGTGTTTGCTCCTGTCCCAGCCTGGACATGACCAGGCACGGCTGGGGTGTGCATTCTGCGGCACTGAGGCCTCAGAATACTCTGATTTCCCACAGTGTGTGACAGGTGTCGGGCTGGTAGAAAAGCCTCCCGTTTTCTCTGAAATTGCCAGCTCCTCTTCACGTGGAGCGTAGATGTTTGTTTGGTAGTAGTGAAAGAAAGATGCAGGAGTAAGAGTTTCCTAAAAGTTGTTGTCATACTACAATATTTTGTCTCCCATATCTCATGCCAAAAAAGATCTTCAAACTTTAGGTTGATTTTCAACATTTACAGGAGTAACAGGTGTCTAAAAATATTCTGTGGAGGTGTCTTTTTGTGTCAGCCATTCCATAGAGTTCACAGTCCCATAGAAATATGATGGCGATGATGATGTCAGACTACCACTGTTTTGGTTTTTTTTTTTTTTGTTCAGGTGCATGATAGTTCTGTCTTTACCACAACTTCTGTAATTCTTTTGAAAGGTAATTTGCAGGAAAAGGGAATTTGCTATTTTGCTGTTTCTGGCCTGAGTGAATGACGGTGAAATGAAAAGTGACAAATTTAAGTTCCTTAAAATTCCCAAAGAATCAGATATATTTTCTAACCAGTAAGAGTGAATTGGAAACCAGTATGCTAAGAGGAGAGATATTTGACCTTTTTAATTTTTTAAGACTCTCTTGTTTATAAAAAGCGAGGCACCATGACTAGAAATATTATAATATTCTGTTTGCAGGTATCTCAGTATAGTTCTACGCTGGAAACTTTCACAGAATCACAAAATGTTCGAGGTTGGAAGGGACCTCTGTGGGTCATCTGGTCCAACCCACTGCCGAAGCAGGGTCACCCAGAGCAGGCTGCACAGGACCTTGTCCAGAAGGGTCTTGAATATCTCCAGAGAAGGGGACTCCACAACCTCCCTGGGCAGCCTGTTCCAGTGCTCCGTCACCCTCAGAGGGAAGAAGTTCTTCCTTATGTTCAGATGGAACTTCCTGTGCTTCAGTTTGTGCCCATTGCCCCTTGTCC
>Ga0065711_1029928_pt1 | contig 34307 bp, 26 predicted proteins | sample Hoacrofraction12_FD_59098 | JGI IMG/M metagenome (GOLD analysis project Ga0065711, IMG submission 59098) | Hoatzin crop microbial communities from Cojedes, Venezuela - Epithelial fraction 12 v2 (version 2) | ecosystem: Host-associated > Birds > Digestive system > Esophagus > Crop | place... | reverse complement strand
TCATGTTCAGACGGAACTTCCTGTGCCTCAGTTTGTGCCCATTGCCCCTTGTCCTGTCACTGGGCACCACTGAAAAGAGTTTGGCCCCATCCTCCTGACACCCACCCTTGAGATATTTATAAGCATTTATAAGGTCCCTTCGCAGCCTTCTCTTCTTCAGGCTGAACAAGCCCAGCTCCCTCAGCCTCTCCTCGTAGGAGAGATGATCCAGTCCCCTCACCATGGACGGACCAGCCGCAAATTTTTACAGCCCTAAACCAGTGGGGAGCAGAGGGAAGAGCTGTGCCTCTGCCTTGTGACAGCCTTCTGCGGCTTTAAATCTCAGCGCTTTCTCTCCAGGGCATGGCAGGTACTCTCTGCAGTTTCAATAAACCGCTCTCCAGAAGCAAACAGAGGACATCCTGTTTGAAACGGCTGCCATCGCCCCAGCCTCTGCAGAGCAGGAGCCCAAGGACAGCAAAACGTGGGCTCAAGCCTGCCGGTCATGGAGGGTTTGTGGACGATTTAGCAGGAGGCAGGGATCTTTCAGCTGGCCCTGAAGGTGCTGAGGTGGGCCCATGGGCAGTGCCATGGCAAAATACCCGTGGTGGGTTAGTGCAATTTATTGAGACTTTCACAGGAATAAATCAACTGGACTGAGAATAAATAAACTTCATCCTTGAGATAAAAAAACAGTGCTGCTGATCCCATGGGAGCAGAAATCACGAAAGTCGAGGGAAGGCAACTGGCCCCAGGACAGCAGGTTTCTCTGTAGTGACATCTACGGGGGATTTTCAGCCTGTCTCAGAGCCACAGTGAGATGCTCAGAGCTGCTGAGCCAGCAGGTTCCCACAGCCTCTCGAGCTCCACGGCTGCACCGCTGTGACCTGAGCTGTGCCCACAGCCCCTGCTTCAGTCCCACCAACACAGAATCATAGAATCATAGAACAGTAGAATCATTTAGGTTGGAAAAGACCTTCAAGATCATCGAGTCCAACCATAAAACATCAAACAAGGTGAGCTCCTGAAGCATGGTCACGTATCTGAAACCTCAGACTGTGAAATGCAACCCCCCCTTCTGCAGGTGCCCCTTCCTAACATTGATGTTTTCATCGTTTGATTCACTTCCACCAGGCAACACTCCCTCCAGCATCGTTCCAGTATCGCTCCAGTATCGCTCCAGTATCGCTCCAGCCAGCCAAGGGCTGGCCGTGGGGCCGGGTGTGCTGAGCAGCCCTGAGGAACAGGCCTGGCAGGTCTGAAACGTTCCCTACACAGCTTTCACCCGAGACATTATAAAAATTATTGTAGGTGACAGAAATGGCCGTGGGCTTTAGGAGCTAGGACAGATTTACTCCAACAGGAAAGAGGAAAACAGAAATGTTGTTATCAGGGAGGAAAATACAAATTGGCTTTCTAGCACTCGGCTCTTACTCCACACAGAAAAGCAGTGTGCGTGTGTGTACCCGTGTGTTTGTCAGCAGGAGGGTGAGGACTGATTTCTCAGACTCCTGCTGCCTCGTTACTCCCACAGGTGAGAGGGCTGGGCTTGCCCTCTGCAAACTCAGAAGGCCACAATAATCAGACCCTCGCTGCATGGAGGGAGATCACAACCATGAGACATGGTCCATGGGGAGGTGAAACGTCTGTGAGATCTCTGAGGTCAGCGCTGCGTAAGGCTTGAGCCCAGCCCTTTGCAGTCCGGGTCTTACGGCTTTCACTCCTCACCTCTGGCGTTGCTGTGATGGGCATTGATTTAGCACCAGTGCCACTCTGGCCAAGAGGATGAGCAGATGGAGTGTCCCTGCCTTGTGAGGAGGCTCTGAGCTATGGGACATGTTCTCCTTTTGCACAGGCTATGTTATGTATGAGAAGAGGCTGAGAGAGGTTGAGTTACTTCACCTGGAGAAGGCTAAGGGCGTTATCGTTGCCAACCTTCACTACCTCCTTACAGAGAAGATAGAGCCAGACTCTTCTTACCGGTGCACAGCAAAAGCTTGATGCATAATGGGCACAAACTGCAACAGGGGAATTTCTGGTTAAGAGTAGGGGTATCTTATTTTATCATGAGGTCAGTCAAGCACTTGAGAGATCCCAGAGAGTCTGAGGAATCTCCATCTTTTGAAATATTTAAAATTCACCTGGGCAACACCCTGAGCAACTTGAATTAACTTTGAATATGATCTTGCTTTGGGCAGGGGCTGGAACAGACACCTCTGAAGTCCCTTGCAATCTCAGTTTTGTGAGTTTGTGATACTTTCAGAATAAAATCAGCCTCACAAGAAGCCTTTTCTGGGAAGATGAGAAGGGGATGGGGAGAAGATTAAGTGGGGACTAAAGGAGATTAGTGGGAACTCATGCATCCCAGGTCAAGTCCAACTGCATGGAGGTAAAGAGCACTTCCAGAGCTCTAGCTCTGCAGATTTGGCAGCCAGCCTCAAAACAACTCCTATGGCTGATGTGGTTTTGGAGGGAATTTCTGCCTCCAAACATCTTAGGAGAGAAGAAAGAACCCCTGAAAGTAATTCTCCACAGGGACATCAATCGGTGGGGCTAGCTCATGCCACCAGCAGTCTATGACCAGGGTCCCTGCACCGAAGCAGGACAACAGCACCTCGTGTAGCTGCTTAGCGTGGGCAGGCCTGGGTGCACCTGGGCAGGTCTGGCCACAGGGCAGCAGTCTTGGCAAGGAACACACCACTACATGAAAGGAAGGGGTTACTGCCCCATGGCAACGCAGCATGGAAGAAGATCCTTTACCATTGTTTTCAACGACTTTGGTCTGCTTCTTGTTGTTATCCTGTTGGACACCGTGGATCTCTACCGTTACCTTAGGATCAACGATGGAGTTTTTGCTTTTGTTCACCTTGGGCAGCTGCTGACCAGAGATGATCTGTGGAGGAAATGGAGGAAGAGGTCAGGACATCATTAAGAAAGGGGGCTCCCTGGCAACCTTCCCTCTCCTTCTCCAGGAGCGCAGGACCTGCTGTGACAAGCTGGTGCTGGTCTTTCAGAGCCAGCGTTGTGACATCCTTCAGAGGAAGCTGACATGAGCCAAAGCACCAGTGAATACTGCTCCAGCCCAGCCAGGTGGTTAGGGGCAGGCAATTTTTCTGACTGTCCCCACAGTGATCAGATGATACTTGGAAACAACAGTGGTGACTGTTGCCTGCCTGTCTGCCTGTATGTTTCTGTAATGACAGTGACTATTGTCATTAACCTCTGCTACTGCAGAACATTAAACATGTGAGTAAGTGCCTGGAGCATGAGAGCCCACGCAGGACTGAAGCAGAGACCCGGTGGTGGGAAATGAGTAGGTTTAGGATAACATTGCCCAGGTGGGACCAGGAGAAGGAGAAGGTACAACCTACACACCCCCCCTGAGGGTGGATGTTACTGAGACATTTTCCGACTTCTATTCTTACTTTAAGTAGAAGCTTCTTCTTTGTCCCCCATGTTCCTTCTGTGATGGATTTTGGATTGAATTTGGTTTGCTCATCCCGAAGGAATTCCGGCTTTAAGACATACCCAGAAAACCCATTGTCCTGGAACCGACCCTGGTAGACATCCATTTCTGTGCCTGCTGTCTGGAAATTTAGGGCAACTGCAACATAAATAAGTTCAGTCACTTTCTGATAAATCAGTGGGAGTCTTTTTGTACTAATTCTGTTCACATGAAATTGCACTTCATGGATATAAACACTGGCTTTTCCATGCTTCAAAGTACAGTGATAAACTCTGACCCTCACAGTCTGATACCCCTGAGGATTTCTTGCATTCAGAGATGTTAGAGACAGGAGGAGCCGTTACAGCCATCTCAGTTGTCCCACCTGCCACAAGGTCAAAAAGTGTCCTGCACTGAACTCCTGTCACCTAGTAAGGCAACTGCATCTGTTAGATAAAGCTATTCATTTCTGTGCTGAAGGAGTTATGTCCTGCAGTGAAGCCAGCAAACCCTTCTCAGATTGTTTCTCTGGCTGCTTAGCCTTATTATAAAACCTCCTTTCTAGCCCAGATATGCCTGTTTCCATTTGCCATTGTGAGGGGCATTGATGCCTCTGTTGGGTAGACTAGAGAGTTCCTCATGCAGGAGTACAGAAGCTGTGATCAAATCATCCCTTTATTGTCCCCTGCCTGAAATAGATCAAGCCTCACTGGTGTCCTAACACCAGGCAGATTTCTTGCATTCTCTCCAATTTGTCACTGTCTTTCTGAAAGGATTAATGTCAACTCTGGAAGCAGCCTCTGTGAACAGTCTCACTAACATCACACAGGGAGCACACATGGACCCCGGCACCTCCTCACGACTCCACTGACTTCTCAAGGGTGATGCTAACCTCTCCAGCAAATTCTAAGACAGTTCTAGGACAGACAGCACTTTACCCTGGGCCTGGATCCTACATACCCTGTAATACTTGAAGGCAAAAGCATTTTAAGGCACTCTCCTGTTTTTCTACCTACAAGTAAGACTTTACTAACTGCAGTATACTGGTTTTTCCAGGAGCTGCAAGTACTCAGGGCTTCTGAAAAATCTTCTTTTGGGTGCCCAGATACTGAATTCATGTCAGATAAGGCATGCAGGTCTGGCCTCAGTGTAGCCCGAGGGACCTGATGGTGCCTCCCAGGGACTCTCCCGAGGGCAGACTCAATGCTGGGCAGACTGGTCCATGGGTGCTACTTGTGCCTCCCATGGGGGCTGCAGCACCCAGTGAGTTCATATGCTGCCAGGCACATCCAGCCCATGCAGGTCCACATGGCTGGGGGCCTGGGAGCGCTGCATCTGCAGCTTTTCTTGTTCATCTGGGCCACATAGGCACAACTGGGACATGCCCAACATTCAGCATCACCAAGAGAGCCAAGCGTGCCATCACCAGCCTGCCCACTTATCACTGCACGAGTTTTACTGGATGAGAGCTACAACAGAATTCATCTAACAGGCTCTGGAATCTTTGTTTTCATCAAATCTCCGAGACATCAATATACCATCAGGGTCTCAACACCCTGGGACTAGGTATGATGCACTGCTTTGACTACAGCGAACAGCTCAGGCCACGGCTTGGCCCTTCTGATCTGCTTTAGGGCCTGAGAGATCCGAGTTTCATTTCCATGTCTGTCAGAGATTTCAGCATGCTTTTCAGTAAGTGACTGTAACCCCTGGCTCCCTCCTCCTCTGTTAAATGGCAGTAACTCTGTTTCCAGTGAAATTGCAGAGATGTGCACATTAGTGTGCAGGAAAGGCTCTCCTAATGGCTTTGAGGTGGGCCAGAAAATGGTCTATGAAAAGTCACTGAGCATTTCCTGAAGGGCTGATATCTCCCAGTGACCACTGAGCCTCTCTGCCTGCTAATGGCTTGAGAATGCAGATCTACCTCAGCTGACTGCTGGCTACCTCGCCACAGCCAGGTCATGGGTGACCCAGCCAGGTCGACCTTGTCTAACCTCCCAGTTGCACCCACCGATCTGGCAGCCGACATTCCACAAGTCGATAGGGTTGTAGTTGGAAGAATCTGTCCTCCAGCCTGCAGGGTAGATCCGGCTCAGGTGCCTGATGTTGTGATGAATAAAACTGGTTCCTACAGAAAAACAGAACAGAAAATGGCCCTTTCAGTGATGGGGGCTACTTTTATCTCTTCTTGGTGATGCTCTATATACAGCTCCTCCACCTAGTGAGTCTGGCTGAATGTGAACTACCTGTATCAAATGCCCCTCTTGGTGACATCCTCTGTGACCTTAAGTTATTCTCACTGTTTCTCAGTGACACGCGTGGCCAAAGAGATCATAACCCCTGCCTTTCAGGATGCCTTTTCCTCGTGCTTAACCACCACTAGCTGTCCCTTTATGGGGGACTGGGACAGAGGACGGCCTTCTTCCAGGGCAGAACATACATACCAGACTCCTGGGCTAGTTTCAGAGCTTTGCTCTCCGTGAACGATGACATCTCGTAGAAAGGCCGAGGGTGGCTGGGGTCCTCAAAGCCATCGAAATGGACACTCTTGCAGTACACAACTGTGTCTGACAGCTCCTTGGCCAGCTTCAAGGTGTCACTCTAAAAGTAGGAGAGCAAGAGATTTGTGTGGAGTTTCTACAGTCGTACTCAAAAGTAATAGTCATGTCTTGTCTAGGACTGCTGGGGCTTCACTTCTCCACCATCTTCAGATGAAGAGGATGCACAGTATCAACACTCAGTGGCACCTCTATGCAGAGACAGGGTGGAAAAAGGACAGACGGCCCTTGCCATGTCCCTTGCCCTGCATGGAGAGTGCTAATCCCCCCTCTCAGAGCATCAGTGCCCTCTCAGGCCCATCCTGGCCTGTCCAATGATATCACTGACTTCCAAAGTATTACTACTAGGAATATTTCATTTCATCTAGGCTGTCCCTCCTTCTGCATTTGTTTGCATGTCATTACATGAGCAAGTATTTCAGCTTGGCTATCACAGCTCACAAGTGGTTAGGGCTACAAACACTGGAAGAACCCAATCAGTCTGTACTGGTGAGCTGAGAGGATTTCACACAACAGATGCTTCGCTGTCCCAGCACCCTTGTTGCATGATGTCCTCCAGATGGATCCTCTCTTTGTTGGTGGGATACCCTTTCTACTGCTTTCTGCATGATCACTTGTATTTCAGCATCAATGGCTGTCTCCAGTTGCCAAACTACAACTAAGCCTTAGCAATGAGTTTTCCATACTGTGCTGGTGCCAAGCACGCAAACCTAAAAACAATGGGAAGGGAGGGATGTTCAGGCCTCCACAGAGCTAAGCTTTTTGCTCTTGAACTAGAAAGTTCTCATAATCTAGGTGCCTCCTACTCCACAGCCACATTCAGTGGTGCAAGGGTGAAGCGAGAGCCATCAGCTCCCATCAGAAGCAAGGAAAGAAAATGACAGACTTCAAAATTATACACATTATGGCCTACAGTTCAGAAAAATAACTAAGACCCTCAAAGAGTGAGCAAATCAGGAAGGGGAAGCGCAGATCAGACGAGATCCAGAGGCAACATCAATCAGCTTTGCCACCAGTGGGGCCATATGTATTCACATCACCTACGAACTTGGTCCGTTAGAGATAGGGCCTTCAGAAAGACCTGGAAAAATGGATGTTCTCACAGGAGTGAGCAAAACACTGGTGTAAACGCCAGCCTTTTCCTCCCAGAAGCAGTCATCCCAATTGATTTGGCAACCAGCCACCCCTTCCCAACAGATCCATAGTTCTTCCCTCCCCATCTCCTCCGGGTCAGAAAAACATGACCGCTGAGGGTGCGGGTATGTCCCAAAACCTTACTAGAAAAGCACCAGCCTCTGATAACAATCAAAATGGTCTCATGACAAATAGATGTCTGGAATTCAGATGGACAGATTGAACCTGTGGCCTTCCACCACTTCCATAAATGCTGCATAACCTGTCCCAGCTGCAGGGTTCTCCAGCCTCATTTTAAGGAAAGAAGACAACCTTCATGCTTGGCTCGCTCTGGAAGTTCTCTGTTTGTGCTTAGGACAGAGATCATTAGGCTGAGCAAGGACCAGGATCCTTAGCTCCAGCGATCAACAATTCACCCTTCCACATCCCCACCTAAGTAGCTGAAAACACACTGAAAATTGTCTTAGCTGGGAACATATTAGAAATACATTTCAATTGCCTTTTTTTTTTTTTGGCATGGTACAAGGCCCACCTAGAAAGTGGTTTCCCAGCATGTGTCACAGGATAGGCTAACAAGACGGGATTTCCTTCTGCAGTTATTCAGAGCTTTCTGCAACTCGCAGAGATCCTGTTTATAGCTTTACTGTCTCTCCAGGTCTGCTCCATTTTGGGACTCGGTTACTTCTTTTACTTACCTTCCCCTTCTGCTGTATCTCGGTCTTTACAGATTCATCTTCAATTTCAGCTGCTTCATCTTCATCAGAGACATCCTCAGCTTCCAGGTTGTTGTTCCCATTTGTTCCGGTCGGGTCCTCCTGCCTGCTCAGCTTCTTGCCTTTCACAAGGATCTTCCCTTTCAATTGCTGCACAAGGAAAAGTGGACAAAATAGCTGGTGTTTAGAAAAGATTCCGGCTTGTCCTGAAGGAGCAAGGATATAACAGCTCCTCAGCTGCCACCAGGGCCAGGGCCTTTTAGAGTTGTGTCAGTCAGTGGTTATTACCAATAGATACGACTGAAAGAGAAGTGTGTTTTTCCCTGCCTCTGGCCAGCCTCTGAGACCACAAACCATGGGTCTGAAAATCCCAGATAGCCCACAGATTCCCCCCTGATACAGGGCTGTCCATCCCCTCAACTAGACAACCTCTCGTGCTGTCAGAGGCAATAAAAATATACCGGGTTTTTTTGAGAACTGAATGTGGCCCAGCAAACAAGGCCAAGCCTGGAGGTCAGGGCTCACAGGGGCTATTCGCGGCACCGTTTCTGCCCCTTCGTGCAGCCCTGTGATTTAACCTGACCCAGCCTCTGCAATGTACGGTTATAAACACATGCACTGCTTGGGAAGCGGTATGAGATCCACACAGGGACTGAAGCAGTGCAGCCCTTTGCTCCACCAGACATTTTAACGGGGGGTGAGAGGTCCATTGATTTCTGGACACGTCCCTCGCGCATAGCGGACATGGGATTTCCATATGTTACAGACCTTGCAAGTGAAAATTTAGGGTGCTGACAGCCTAAGGAAGAGTTCCCAGACCCTTCCCGAAGACACCTCCTTTTCTGAAAAGAACTCATCCTGTGGCTGCTGCCATGGCACAACACTGATAATAACCAGCAGCACATGCCAGTGTAACATAGCTGGCTACTGAGCTGATCCAAGGAGCACATTTCTTGTGCTGAATCAACTCTCTCCAGCCTCTTTCAAAGTCCACATAAAACCTCAGGTGAAGGAACACACCCGTGGCTGCTCACAGACCCCTGTACCACTGATGTGTCTCTTGGGCAGGATCTGACTGTGGGAGGAAGGCTGAAGCCTGGAGAGGGCTGACTGACCCCAAATGCCAGCGATGCTGGCAGCAGGGAGCAGTACCAAGGAGGGTGACTGCCTGGGTGCAATCCCCAAGTGAGTGGACTATGCTGCAAAATCAGTTAATTCAGCCCAGGAGCACCCCTAGATCCTGCTGCTTCCAGTGGAGTCAGAGAGAGATTTGCTGCCACGTGGATGTGTTCAGTAGCCCAGGCTTTGGAGGGCGCTGGTTATTCCAGAAAAACGCAGCCTCAGAATGAGCCAGTACACCCCCTCACCCTGCGTAGCACGTCTCCCCGCCTTTCAGTGACACCCTGTATTTGCCCTTTCCACAACAGCAAACGCAACGTTCTCAAATGACAGGACTGTGGAAAACCGAGGATATTTTATAAAGCAACGCAGGCATTTTCAAAGAACACTGCTCCCCCTTTGCGGGTGCAAGCAAATTGCATCACGTCTCTGCAGAGACCAGTCCAGCTCCTCACCACCCAGCTAAGCTGTGGATGAAGCTTGGGCTGAGCTGAAACTTGACACTGGCACCCAAGGCAGCAGCCAAGAGCATTTTTCTTCAGCTACCACAAATGATCTGTTTACATCGGGGCACTTCGCCTGTCACTCAAAAGCTACACAAAGGCAGCTGGAAGGAATGTACTGGGAATAAAAGGCCCAAAGGAGCAGTCAGAGCATAAGCAGTATCCTCCTTCCTGTCGCTACACCACCCTCCATCCTTCCAGACCCTCAGCTCTCTTCCAGGCAGAGCCGTGACCTGCTGCTTCACATCCATGGCTGGGAGATGAGTCGGCTCATTTTCAGGGTCTCACTTCAGTCTGCTGCTTGCATGTCTTTAACCACCCTCCTGCCCCCAACATCCAGCTCTTCCACAAGACCCACCGGTAGCAGGTGAAATCCAGCTCTGTGTGAGTTTCTGTGCTCCTGTCAATACTGTGAACGGACAAGCCTAGAGGGATTGCCCTGGGGACAGTGGGGAGCGACGCACAGAAGTCTCTCTTGTCCTTCACAGGCTGCAGATAATATCCTGCTACATATTATTATCTGCCTCTGCTTTCTGACACCCCGTAAGAAACCTTACCACCACATCTCACGGCTCAACAGTAGAGAACTAGGAATAAGGTATTTGGGGCAGGCTGCTTGATTCTTAATTACCAGTAGGGCTACTAGCTCTTTTTAAACTTATCCAGTCCAGGACAGCCTGTCCAGCAAGTGAGAGACATACTTTCTGACACAGATCCATCCTAGATGGCTGAATAACATCAGCAGTGAAGGCACATCAACGCGGCCTCCACCTTGTCTCCTCACCCCATACCAGGGCTGCCAGCGGTGGGTCATTGGGGCTGCTGTTATCCTGTCTAGACTGTGGTTACTCTGGGAAACCTTCAACTGCTGCAGATGCTCCCCACGGGGACAGGGACACTGGTCAGCCCAGACTGTGTTGTATAAGGCTCTCCAAAGGGCGATTATGGTGGTCCCCTTTTGGCCTTGAAATCTAGGAGGCTGGCTGACGTCTGGAGTCCTGTTGCATTGCAGAGGTTTAGTATACCCCTGTGCAGATGACTTCCACCGTGCCTACCAGGGAGAGCAGTCCATGTGCCACCTAACTCCAGAGGAGATGCATTAACTGACTGGTTCACAATGAGAGGTGAGATTCACCCCAAACCAGAGCATTTTCATCTCTGTTTCCTACAGAAGGTGCTGTTCTACAGCAGCATTGCACTGAATCCACCCTGCAGAAGCTGCCCGTCCCAAACACTGTCTTCCTTCATTTAATATGGCTTCTAGGAAGCAAAGTCCAAAATCTGAGTGCTTATCTTCTTTAACAAGGTTTTAAATAAGCTGATATACACAGACACAAACACACACATGCACTTGTTCTATCCCTCTTGGCTCCCCTTCATGTGTTATTAAGTATTTCTAGCCTGAGGTGAAAGACACTCAGCTCATCAGTTCAGCTCTGTTGAGCACATCCCTTGTCTTAGGAAGAAGCATTAGCTGAAATAATAAATATTCTACAAGTAGACCATAAAGCTATTCCGACTGCCTGTGGCAAGCCCAAGGTTGAATACAACCGAAGAAAATGGGAAAGGGTATAAGGACACTGTACACGACTGAGAGCGTATAGTGGAGTGGCTGCTGGAATAGATGCAGCTCTTTCCCTTCCCCATGTGCCCTGTGAACCGCATTGCCTTAGTTCTCCAGAAGCGGAGCTCCCCTGCTCTCCAGCCTTTTCTAGTGCATGCTGAACAAGCTCAGCTCTGCAAATGAAATGGTTCTGACGCAGGGTTTTGCTTCCTTTGGGAGTCTGTGAACTGGGGCACAGCAACCATCGTAAATGAAGGCACTGGTGATTTTATCAGAAGGAGCAAAGGTGTGAAGAGCAGAGGATTTTAAAAGATCTGCATACACAGATACAGTTTGCCCTGTCTGAAAATTTCTTGCACCTATTACCAACCTGAAAGCCATGACAAGGTCTGATATCCAGTTTTCATCTCAGTGGGAGTGGAAGATTTGTAAAGTGATCCTCCTCATCAAACTTTCTGTGCTTTTATCACCTCCTTTACAGTCAACAGTGAGAACTAAACACTCCCAGGGTGTAATTCTTTTTGTCCCTTTAAGCAAACACTTAGGAGGAGGTGGACCACACCTCCAACTCCCCTGGCTGAATTAACTAGTTCTCAAAAAAGCCCAAAGTGAAGTGCTCATGTACATGGATAGACGGCGTTTGAGAACTGCCACCTTACGTCCCGCTCTCAGGATGAAGACATCCATCTCCCCACATTTCTGAGAAGCTGTGAGGATTAACATGTTCACATTCATAAGGAGATGCGCAGATCGGATGCACTAACTGGTATCACATCTCCATCTGTGTATGTCTTTCAGCCTGGTTGTCAAGTGAAGTGTTGCAGGGTTTAACAATGGGGGGCACAAAAGGATGAAGAGAGTCCCCAGAAAAGTGGAAGAAACACATTGTCGAAGGAGGTTTTGAGAGGTTTGAGGGAAACTCAGCTCAAGAACTTCGGCCAAGAAGATGCATTGCAGAGAAGGATGACACAAGCTGGGCTAACCTTGGAGAAAGGCAGAGATGTGGAATTAGGCACAAGGCAGAGGGACTTGAAGCCACATTCATGCTGAGTGTATGATGCAGAAGTAACCCTCCCAGGCAGATGGCTCCCAGGGTCCATTGCTGACTTGAGACCTGCGGCTGAACCTGCTCTGGATTTCACTGAGGCAAATCTAGAGGTGTTTGCCACCTTGCTGTGAGCACTGGGCAGAGCACATCAGCCACCCTGCTACCTCAGATCAGTTGTGCTGAGCCCTGCATTGCCACTGCTATACTGGAACTGGTTCCTGAGCTGCGTGGCTCAAAGTGATGCTGAATGGGGGCACAGGACACAGCGATGGATGAGACTGGTGGGACAGTGGAGGTGCAGGGTGGCAGAGGCCCCTGCTGCTGCACTGGGGCTCCCAATCTAGGGGCTCATGGTCCTAAGGGTCACCTACCAAGACAGGTCTGTTAAACAGAAAGTGGCTGTCATTGTAAAGAAGGAAGAACAGCAACAAAGAGCTGGAGGGGTTTCAGATACACCAGGTATGCTGAACAGCTGCATGCACTCTTGGCAGCTGTTTTAGTCTTGTTCCAGGGCTGGGGTTTTGCAGCATTTCTAGCTGGGATGCAGGGACAGGAAGGATGGGCCCTGGCAGACCCCTGTGCAGATCAGGGATGGGGCAGGAGGGCCTGCAACAAGCAATCAGCGGCAGACACCGGAGCAGCCCTTCCCTTCAACCCTGACACTGCCTGGAGCTTTTGCATGGCTTTTGGGCTTTCATCCTACAGGCCTTTAATTTACTAGTGGAACCTAAAGGCAGTAGCTTGAGGGAGATATTTAGATGCTCTGTGTAGCCCAACACTTCCTAAATGGAACCTAATAAATCAGATGCCTGCCCTGGGCTGTGGTATGAATCGTTAGTGTGAATCTAAACTATGTCAATCTTCCTTTAATTACTGACACTACCCCACTAACACAATCTGCAGCAATGCTTTGTCTGTCTTTATTTACAGCTTTTCAGCCCTCTCCCCAGTGGCAGATCCCACCCTTTTTCTAATATATAAAAGACTGCGTTGTCCCTGGCTTCCCCATGTCAGCTTCACAAGGAAGTGGAAAATCCAAGAGGTTTCTGGATTGTTTGCTTTTTTCCTTAGCATTTCAGCTTCAGTGCACTTGCAGCAGTTCAGCCCATTGCACTCTCCTAGTTCACATAACAGGAGGGCAGAGGAAAACTACCAGAGGGAAAAGGACAGGTTTTGTTACGTTGGCAATTTTTCTCCCTTTAAACCAAACAGATCAGTCCCTGCAACGCAGCCAATCATCAGCCCAAATCCATTCACTAAAGTAGATATATGCCCTCCCGTTCCAGCTGGGGCCACGTGTCCATCTGGGCAATCAGAGCAGGAGGTTAGACGACCACAGGAATGGGAAAAACATCTTTGGGAAGATGGGATCACTCCCCTACACACATATCACACAATTCTTTCCCTGGTGTTTCTCCTTTCTTTCTTCCCATCATTCCTCTGCTCACAAGGCAGTGTTTTGCAAAGCCATCAGCAGCTTTTGTGATACTGCACCGAGGATAAATAGCAAGCCAGGAGGTGACACTGAAGACTTTTGATTTTTCCAACTCAGTAACAGCCCGCAAAGACCTGTCTCCATGCTGGGTGTATCCTCACTTCTTAAACGGAGGCAATTCGTCTGTGCCAGTGCAAAGGTCCCGCTGAAACAGCAGCTTTAAAAAATATGACTCATCCTAATTTATTGCACTGGTGCCTAGGGACCAACACAGATCAGCTTCCCTCTGTGCTAGGCATTGTACCAAGAGAGGCACGACACTTCCAAATGAAAGGGGAAAGCCAGAGAGAGAAAACAGAAAAAGGGAGAGGGAGAACAAGTAGAGAAGATATTTTGGGTGGATCATTTTCCTCTTTTTTCTTCCCTGCTGACTGCCAGCTTGATCCCACCCACAAACTCCTTCCAGCTCTGGCTAGGCATTCTCATCCAATTTTTGGCAAAGGGTTTTCTTTAGCAAAGAAACACATTTTAAAGGGAACTGCAGCTATCCACACAAAAGCGTGTTTCTGCAAGGTGCTTAAGGGAAGAGAAAGAAAGGAAACACAAACCCAAAGGGTGGAAACAGATGAATGTTTCATTTTGACTTCTGTTTTGGAAACTTCTTCTTTTCATATCAAGATTCCATTTCCAATTTGTTTCTAATTATCAGCTAATGAATTTGTAGTGATGGTCCACTGTTGAGGGCTGCACATCTCCTTCTGCCTGCAGGGTCCGAGCTCAGCTCACTGCCTTGATTCGTCGAAATCAAAGGGGCATCTCTATGCAACCTCCTGCCTCCGCCTGTCCTCCATGGACATCTCCATGGCAACACCATCCCCACCACCCCAGGCCATTCTCAGTGGGAGGACGCTTGATGCTTGACATCATAGTTTTAGGCTATCTGTACTAGTTTTCCTCTTGAGTTTTGAGGGCCAAGCAATCACAGCTATCCTTCCAGCCCTCACCGCTTCCTAATCAGCAGTCTGGGTCTCCACAGTAGAGCACCCAAGGCATTAAAGGATGTCATATCCCTCAGCACAGGGCAAAACATCTGACCCACCACAAAATCAGGCATTGCGCAGTCATGCTGGATCAAAAGCACAGAACACCTTGTAGTGTGCAGCAACCTAACTGTGCTTCAGAGGATTAGCCTGAAGAAGGTCATATTCAGCTTTGAGGTGTGAGGAGTAGACACAAGACAGACCTTCAGGATTCAGCTCCCCTGCAACAAGCCAGAAAGCAACCTTCTCATGGGATGAAGGACGTTCCGTGGCATTGGTAAATGGACCAGGAATGTCCACAGTCCCCCAGGGATGTCTCCTCTGAGACCTTAGACAACAAACAAGGAGCAACAGGGCATTCTGGCGTTTGATGTGCACAGGCTACTTTTAGATACTCCTATTTCTTATTCCACCACTGTCCACAGACAATCTCTGTTCTTCAGCAAGTGCCGTTCCCACCAGTCCTCAGGCATATTGTCCACCACTTGGCACCCAGCAAGAAGAGACACCTCTCTCTTGTCTCACCCTCAGAAGGAAGAAAGTGCTAGAGTGGCCATGTTTACCTCTGGGGAGGGGAACTGGGATTTGTTTCCATCAACTGGGGCAACCAAGAGCATGTCCTGCAGGATTGTTGTCATGTGCTGAGCCATGACCTTCTGCTGGTCGACACTGCAGTGGTTCTCCAGGGATATGATGACAGGGTATGGCGAGGTCTGTAACAAGACAGCAACATATATATCATCAGTGAACTCTGAAATTTCACCAGTCTATAGCAATTTATATAAACCCCAGTGCTGTTTTCCCTGGAAATGAGTGTGTCGACAGTAGAGTCTAGTATACTGGTAAAATGAGCATTTTTTTAAAAACGGATAAATTTAACTGTGCAGTAGCGAATCAGATCTCTGCTGATGCCTTCTAGAAACGATGAGCCAATGGACAGGGCACCAGGCTGGGTCAGGATGCCTCCCACAGACTTTCTGGGGCACTTTGATGAGGCTCCCTGTGCCTCCATTCTCCACTTGCACAGTGGGTCAGAGCACATTCCTACCTCAGAGGACAGACTGGGAACGGAGGCTTTGAAATTACTGGGTTTGCTCAAATCCTTAGGTGACATGAATCCTTGCTTCATTTGTGCATAGACCTGAAATAGTTCCCTGTGCCTCTCTCCCACCCGTTTTTTGTGCTGAAGGCATTGTCATTGTCACTGCTGTATAGCTCTGAAGGAAACTTGATATTAGCTCTTAAGTCAAGGACACTGAGGGAAAACAGCAGAAAGCCCAGTGAGTCTGGACAGAGCCAAGGTTTTTTAAGGGCTGCTGGCCCAGCACCGCCACACAAGACTCCAGACCTGCTCATTTCATTTAAAGTAAAGTAGAAGCAGTCCTTCACATCAGTCCCTCCAAAACATACACACATGTGTTCTCTAAACTAGGAATGGCCACCCAAATCATGGGCTTGTTTATATTTCCCACCAAGTATGCTCAAGATACTGGACATTATTTTCATTGTAGTGGGGTCCAGGATGCAGCGGTGCTGCTATAGATTCAAACTCATCCTCAGGTAGTGCTCTGCCTGTCCAGCAGCTCCCAGGAATGGATCTCTGCAGAAAGCAGAACATGAATGTCCAGACAGAAGGACACATCTCGTACCCATGAGAAAGGCTAAGGTGAAGTCTTCATTGTTTATGATCTCTGCTGGGAGGGCAAAGACCTACTATCGGTCTTGGATTGTGCAATATGAGAAATCTTAGAGGGTGCCTCGTCCTTACTTTGAAAGCATAGTTCTTGATGGCCTTAATGACGTCACTGAAGAGGATCTTGGAGGTGAGAGTGTAGCCATGATAAATGACGGGCTCTGAGTTAGGGCCATCCCAGCAATCCAGTTCCACACAGCGACAGCCTTTGGTGAGGGCTCTGGAAACAAAGAAGGGACCTGGTTGGGTTGTAAGCCTCCTGCTCCATCTCCAAATGAGGGTGCATGAGGCACAGGTATTGCCTGAGAAGGGTAATGGGAAGTTTAGGGAGCAAGGGAGAAAAGAGGAGCCTGGAAAAACAAGAAAGCAGATGGAGAAAGGATGGGATCAGGAGAGCTCAGAGTCAGCAAAGAGAGCTCAAGGATGAGCAAGGAAAGCACAGTGGGAACTGAGAAAGGAAGTAGGGAAAGTCCAAGGTAAGAATTATCCAAAGAAGAAGTGAGTGCCAGATGAGAAAGGACACTCATGACTGTGTCCAAAGTCTTTTCCCAAAGATATTGAAGAGAAAATAAAGAGTGGCTGCATTGGAAGAAAGACAGTAAGACAGTCAGCCTTAGAAACCAGGTCATGCAGCCTGGATGATGTGACTTCTTCATCTAGATCTGATAAGACATGAGAGATGAATTCTCAGAACTGTCAGGGAGGGAGCTGTGGAAAAGCCACCATAGCTGAAGAAACTGCTGAGGGCCAGTTTCCCAAACTGAGTCTACAGACTGAATTTCCACTTGAAACTCCCGCCTTTATGTATCCATACTTCCATTTTAATTTATTTTCAAATGTAGGTTCCCCCTGTACAGACTTATCTGTCTAGGAGATGATCTTGTCTCTTTTACAGTAACTCTCTATACATTTCAGATAACACAGCTCCTTAACTCATTGTAATACGAATCATGGGATTTTATTTTTTACAACCAAAACATAATTCTATAATTTTAAGACACTGTAAGAGGGATTCAAATGGCTACTGAAAAGCAGCTGGTGCCAGATTTCGCTCTTTACTCTTCTGAGCTTATGACTCCAGACAGTCATTGTTCCCTGAGAATCAGATAAGTAATAAACAGAGACAGAACTGCAGTTTTTGGCTTGCTTATAAGGAAACACTGTCTCACTTAATAAAAGTACAGGTCATGGCAGAAGTAATGTCAGGTGGTTGTGCAAGTTAGTAAAGGCTGCTGCAAACATCTGATCATGAGGCGTCAGACAGCAGTCGTTGTTAAAGGCAGAAGTAGGCAACACCTAATGTTCTGTCCAAGGGTGCTGTAAGAGCATCTAAGCTGCTAAAGAGGCACCAGGCAGAAGTTTCCTGATCACCCACACTGCTTCATTAGCTCACACCCCAACTCTTTTTTTGGACCACTCCAACTATGTGTCTCCAAAGTAAACTCCAACATGGTTCTAGGGATAGTCCATGCCAGGGGCTACACCCAAATGGCAGTACAGATCATAAACATCGTGACAGGATGCATCATTTTGGCTCCTTCCAGTCCCTACACAGTCCTGCAGCTCTATCCAAGAAATATTTGCACCTTGCAAACTCCTTGCCCACATCATCTCATGCCATATTCTGGGCAATACAATACACATTAGAAATGGCTCATCCTGATGCCAACACGGGCCAGTCCACACTACCTGGTCTCGGGGTGAGAGATTGCTTGTTGGTCCTCTTGCATCTAGCAGTTTAGAGACACTCTATGTCTTCTCTAAGAAAGAGGTCAACCTCTCACATACATAAACACACATACACATAAATACATGCACAATACATTACCTGATATAGGCTTCTGTGCTGCTTGGACCTGTGAGCTGGTCTTCCATGAGATAGGTATTGTGTGAGGATGACACAAAGTAATGACTGAGAGGCTGAGTCATGTCCTGGTAAACTTTACGGTGGGAGGAGCTGAATATATTCCCATCATCGGACAGCAGGTACATCAAGAAACCATCTTTGGTCATGGAGTTACCCCTCTTGGCTGCCAGATAAACAGACAGAAACCCCACACTGAAAATCTGACACCACCAGGTTGTGCCATCATCTTCACCATGATGCCTGCTGCTCTTTAGAGGATCTCAAAAGCAAAATGTGCTCCCTAGGCATTCAGCTAATAGTAAAGATGTTAATGCTGTTCAGATGATGGTAAGAGTTTTATCTGCCTGAACATGCTTTTAAAACCCCTTCACAAGCATGGCTTTTTACAACGCTTACTGTTCTTGATAACACCTTAGAAGTGTCAAAGACAGCACTTACCTCACCTTTCTTTAGAGATCTACAGTATAAAAATCTCCATATGAGCACTTCAAGCTTCCTTCAGGCCAACACAGAGAAGCTGTCAGATGTCTAAACATAGCCAGATCTATCCTGTCTAGATTATCTAATGAATACATGATTCGCAAAGAGAAAATGCAAAATTGTCCAACTTTGGGGAGAAATTGGGATCTCCCCATCTTGAGGGACTGAGCTAGATCTCAGTCTAATCCCCAAGTCTGACATCTGAAAAGCATTGTCCCTCTCCTGAAGGTATACCAGGATAGTGAAAAAAACAGTCTACGATCCTGTTTTTGTTTCTTGAACATGTCCTCCAAGGTGCTCCAGACTGGAAATTCACTTAATTTCTGAGCAGAAAGACAGTTCTGTGATTGATCAGCTAAAGAGCTGTCACCTTCTTGGCCCTCCACTCAAAGATCTCATCACCCAATGGCTTTTCAGGTGCCCACATTCAGAAACATTTGCCTCCATTGCTACTTCTGGAGAACAGAAATATTGCTACATTCTCAACCTTGCAAAGCCACGTGAGGTCTTGACATTTGAATAAGCCATCAGAGCCTTTCCCTCAGGAATTTTATCACCCTCTAGCCAACTCTGTGTCAACCCCTCTCCAGCTGCTTGGTGTACCCAAGACAAAACTGAAAAGAAATATATCCCAGGCTCTCCTATCCTCCCCTCTCCTAGAGCTGCTAATGTTCCCCTAGGAGACTGGTGTTTTAGAAGCAGCTGCGAGTACAAGATGACACAAACAGCTGCAGAAGAAAGCAGCAGCAAAGCAATTCATAGTTCATCAAGAAAGCAAGCTTTTGAACCAAACCAGCCAAGGTTTCCAACCTACCTCTTTCATTGGGCTCATATCTCTGAATTAAGGCAGGGGCAGCAACAACAGCATCTTCTTCTCGCTGTGTCTCATAGAGGAACCTCACCAGGTTCTGGCAGGACATGAACCCTTCTGTATCTGAGTACTTTTGGAAGATCTTGTCTATCTCCTTCCTCTCTGTCAGTATCTTGTAAAATTCCTCTATCTCATCATCCTCCAGAGCCTCTGTTTTGGACTTGTCACAGTGCTGTAAACGTAGAGGGGAGAAGGAGTGAAAACCTTCTTTCCTTCTGGCATACGCCAGCCGTAATCTGCACCAGGGCTACACAATGCAGAACACAAAATAATTGGAAAGAGTTACTGCCCAGTGAATGAGAAGCACTTGGTCAATGACAATGGTTCCCATTGACAAGGCCAACAGTCATATAACAGTTACAGTTACTATTATTTACTCATATTATCAGTGTGCTGAAAAACACCCGGCATGGCCTTGAGCTCCACTGCACTCTGTGCTGTGCAAACCATAAGGTAAAACAACAGCTCCCAACAATCTAAGTAGAAATCCAGGCTCAAAAGAAATGTACCTCTTGATCTCAAGAGGTGGAGGAATGTAGGGAAACAATTAACTCAATGCATCTTTAACTATTGATAGAGACCATGGCCTAAAACCCAGTGAGTAAAGTGAAAAGGGCCTTCCGCTCAGTCTTAGTGGGTTTGAGCTCTTAGGTCTCAAAAGACTGTCAAGGCCAGTAGTAGGCTGGTTCCAAAGTTGGCATCAAAACTGACTTTTAAAAAAGTCCTGCTAACCACGTGCGTGTTTAGGTATGAAAAACTCCCTCTTTCCATGGAACTTTTCCTTTCTTGTTGAAAAACCTCCAAGCTGCAAAAATCTCCACAAAATTTCAGATCAGATATCAGCTTCTCAGGGAGCTGTAATTCAAATTCTTCATGCCCCCATGTTTCTCTGTGGTTTGAACTTCTCCACTAGATAACAGCTCTGACAGAGAATCACAGTCAAGGACTTGGCTGACCATGAAAGATGAGCAGTTTAAATTATGCGTGTTAGTGTCTCCACGAAGGGTAACACCTTCTCCAACAACAAATATTTCCAATTTATTTAAAATATTCCCAGATTATTTTTTTCATCAGAAATTACAGTTTTTCTGTGGCAAATCCTCATATGAATTTTGTTGCCTGTTCCTAGCAGAATTCTCCATAGAGAGGTGAACAACTATTTTTCAGTCATCTCTGGGATGTAAACCTCTGCATTTAATAGAGGCTGAGCAAAACAAGCTGCAAAGGAAAGCAAGAGCCTATTTCAGAGGAATCTTTTATGAGCAAGGAGCGCTGTACTGCTTTCAAGTGTTTTTCCCTGCAAATTTCTGCAGTCAACCCACTTCTAGTTACTGACTTATTATTATCATGATTCCCTCTCCCTCAATATCTAAAGCAAGCAAACAGGCCCTTAGCAGTGGTGTCCTCCTTTCATACAGCCCACTCACATCTTATATTTCAGGTAAGTCTGAAAAATCTCCTTTCTGGCATGGCCAAAACCCTGCAGGACATGGCTTGCCTTACTTCGTCTTTGGCCTAAGAACTTCTCTTTAGGCCTGAAGTTGGAATGGAAACTGTGCTCCAGGACACTCAGAGGCGGTTGTGGTGCATTTCACTCCACCCTTGCTATGGAGCACTTGCTATCAGTTACCTCGACTTCGCTGACAGATGGTAACATGTCAAACCAGGGGAATTAAACTGCTTTTCATCTTTGATCTCTTATAACAGATAGAGCTATTGTCCTGGGTTTAATGACCAAAATGCATGTCTCAGTTTAACCAGTCATCATACTAATCTCAAGCTAACTCTGCTAACGGTCTCAGTGATGGCCACGGTGGCCTTGGCAGTGCCCCAAGCAAGATGATAATGAGAGACTTTCATCCCCTGCAAATCCTCTGCTGGAGTCCTCCACTATCTGTTTATGGTGCACTAACAGAACCAAACAAAATAATCATGATGCACAGCATTTCACAAACTGAACTGATAGCAGAAAGTTCAACTTGTTCTGACTTCCAAATCTGCTAGGTAAAAGCTATGGGCTCATCTCAGTGATGGGACATCCTGTAAATTCTGAGTACTACAGACACCTTCAAATCAGGTTTGAGCAGACCAGGAACTGTCTTTTCCTTGCAGCCTTCCATGTCTATGATCCTGTGCTGTGGCTTTGGCAAATCTCACAAGCTAAGCTAAGCATGATGCTTAGCAATTGAAAAAGGAATATAAAGAGGGAAACCAACTGGTGCAGACTGCAGGGATGCTGTGAATGGCAGACATTCTTTAAGACACAACAGGGAAAATGACATATTACTTCTAGATAACTGGCAGTATAAGTGATTAGCCTTGGGAATTTTGTTCATTAGTGGCCTTTAAAGGGTGTGATGGAAATAGGACAATAGCATTGGCATCATAGTCATATTCCAGGACAGATCGGATGGATGGTATAAAAGTGAGCTCATTCTGCTTGGGCTACAATAGCTCCAAATTAGAAAGAGAATCTCAACCCAAAATACTGTGTTTTACCTCACTTGTACAGATTGTGAACCATGAGTTCTGAATGAACCCTGTCCTGCCAGAAAAAGTCAGAACCTTTCTGACGCATCAAAATGAATATTCAGGTTGAAAGGAAGTGAGCAATTAGAGGAGCTTTGCACAGTTTCTGGTTGCATTGCCTATGTCTTACTCAGGTGTGTCCAAAACCTGGATGTGGACACAGTCATGTGACAAAAAGCAAGAATAATGTGAGAACATGCACTATAGCTCTTGCTTGAATCCTTGATCACCCTTCCTTCCTGTGACTAAATGAAGAAAAAGTCACTAAGGCAGAAAAGATCACCCTTTTAACATGCTGTAACATCTCTCAGTCCATCTAAGTCTAGGTAATACTTAAACTGAAAATGTAATTGCTTTAGGAGCAAGACACACTCTTCCTGGAGGCAATTCAGCCCACAAGAGATCTGAATTAACCTCCAAAGAGCCTCTCTTTCCAGTGGCTATACAGAAAACTTCTAACAATTACATGCCTAATGAGGGTAATTCCACTAGCTGCCTGCATTTATATGGGTTCAATCAAGGTTTAGAAATTACTTGGAGTTCTTAAGCAAAAAGAGAACTGAACTTCAAAAGTTTCCACTCCTAGAGCTCTCTAGTAACTACTGCAATAGCAAAAGAGGTTCATTGAACGAAGAGGAGACTGTGCCTCTGAAAAACAATGGTGTCTTTTCAGATGTTTGACGTTTGAAGATGTAGGGAGCGATTCATCTGACCTGTGTGAGATGTATCCTTTAGGATGAGGTGAATCACACCCAGGTCTTGATTAATGGCTTGAGCTACACAGACTGCAAAGGAAGTGCAAGTGCTGGTGACTGCTTCCAATGCAGATGTATGTACCGGAGACATCTAACTCGGTCAGAGGAACCCCAGCCTTACTGCTATTCCTCCAGGGCCTTCCTGAGCAGCGAACAAAGCATGGGATTTGCCAGCCAGAGCAGGCAGTACATCTGGAAGATTTTGCAAGGTGAAATTCTTTAAGATCTGCTGATGACCTTCCCCCAGTTCTTGCAGAGTTACCAGAGAGAAAGAGAGAGAGATTTCCATAAAGCAAGGATTAGGAAACTTGTACCTCCTTTGCGGAAAGGTCCTACTGAGAGCTTGCCAACCTTCCCTGCTGCCTGCTTACAGGAAGGAGCAGGAGAACTACTGCCTGGTGCCCAAAACCACCCACACATTTACCAGTGATTAGAAAAAGCATTTCTGAAACTGCCCACACATGGATTCAAATCCTGCTTCAGACAGGATGGAAGTCTGGAAATTATCCAGACATTTTATCTCACCTCAGCTGGAAGGTTTCTTTAGAGGTAAACCAAAAACATAACAATCGAAAAATTTTCATCTCTTTCTTACATTCTGATAGGCTCAGCCAGCGAGCTGAATATTGAGAATTTAGAAGTGTATGTCCCTGACCAGATTAAAAACACCATGGGCTATTAAATCAACCAGATTAGTCCAGGCTTGGGTGCAGTGTTGTTTATCTATCATGAATCTAAGGGTTTTTTTCTTAATTTGCACTTTCTTTTTGTTTACACCTGTCACTTGGCACACTCCTCCTCTGAAAAGGTGAGGATCTGGGTTCATAATTGTAACCAAACCAACTTCAGCCAGACTTAGGCATTGTCATGTGCTGTGGCACGCAGAACTCCTGAAAAACCTGGGACTCAAAGTGTACTTGAACTTTGCTTTTTTCACTTTAGCTTAGGTCTCCAGCCATAGCTGAAAGCTGTGTGAGACCCTGACCTCAGCCAACAGCAAAAAATTTAGCTGCTTGCTCTCATTACCTGGAAAATCTTCTTGGCATGATAGTCATCAACTTCAATGTTCACTTCTTTCAGGAAGTCCTTGAGCTCTTTCAAGCTCATCTTGTTGTCTTTGTTTTTATCAGCTTTCCGCAGGCAGATATGAATCCAGCTGCAGGGTGATGTAAGGAAATCTTTCTAGGTCAATGCCTAGCCTAAATATCACCCTTCTGCTGCCCATGGTGTGGGGGAAATCTCTTCTAAAGACTCTGAGCCACTTCTCCAGCTGCTGTGAATCAGCATGCTATCACTGGACAGCTTACATCATTTCATCTTCTGCTCTGAAAGAGCAAAACGGTGCTTTGGCAGAACCAAAATGCACTGTATTACAGGCAATCATGACCCAGGAGAAGCTTTTCACCATCTGGCCAGGGCTGGATCAGCTCTTTTTACCCTGTAGGAGTCTCTGGCCACAGCCACATCACAAAACAGTCTGATTTCTCTTTTATGACAGAAAGCACACTCTGCTCCAGACTGTTAAAAGGGGATAGAGGAAGGATGAAAAGAGCTCCCAAGTGGGGTAAACTGATTGTTAGAGATTTCACCAATATTCCGTATAGCAAGCTGAACACTGAACATGGATTCTCCAAAAAAAAGCATTAATGTTAATTTTTGGACTCACCTTCACCTTCCATATTTATTTAGGGATTTCTGGTTATATGTGTTCAGAACTTTGTGGTGAGCAGAATCAAACGAAACTTTGTGGGTCTTAGCTTCCTCTTGTGAAATGCACAGGATCTATTACTGTATCACACTGTGATAATAGTTCATAAGAGCTTGGTTTATGATAACTTTAGTTTACCTACAGATCTGGAGTAATTACTATAAAAAACAAGGTTTTTAATGTGATGCTGGTTAATCTGAACTGGGTCTCTCATGTTCTCGCAGTCTCTTGGGAAAACAGTATTTGTCAGTTGAAATACAGTTTTAAACAACAAAAACCCATGCTTTTTGCATCAGGGAACTGTGTCTCTCTAATTCACTTTACTGTCAAATAAAGATCCAGAAAAATCTCCTATTTTTCAATAGAAAAGTGATCAAAGTAACAATTTGATCTCCATGAATGTAACTCTCCATGTCTTGCATAGGAAGCACTGCTCCAAACTCATTCTAAAAAAATCTCTAAAAAATGCCCAGTCTGGATGTTAAGCAGAGTAAACCTCAGGATTAGCAAATACCAGCTGAGGTATGTAGTACCATAACATTTTAACTGGGCCTTTCAAAATAACCGCAAAAAAGGGCATTAACTGACAGCCTTAGGGGCTGTAGACATAACCCTGAAACAGAGTTCTCACCACAACTACCACTACATTCCAATATTGCCAAAGTATGGAGATATGTGTAAACTGTTTGTAAGTATTGTTTGTCTCATGGAAAGCTGAACTTTCTGTCTTCAAAAATCTTGGCAGGTGCTAAGCAATGACCTCACACCACATCCGTCTTAGCGTGGTAATATTAATATTCCCCTTCTTTATAGACACGGAAACCAAAATAAAGAGAGGCTACATTTCCCCAGCTCCCAAGGACACTCCGAGGCCCTGAACCAGGGTCTGGATTGGACTGATTCTTCCCAGAAAACTAAGTTCCAGTCACGAAGCTCCCACGCGCAGAGGATGCTCTGCTGGGAGCACATCACCATCCACCCCAGGGTGGAGAACACCCCCTCCAACAGCTCTGCTCCCACGAGAGGCTGCTCAGCACGTCAACATGGTGCCAACGGCCGTGCCACCCATTCACACCCAACCCCTGCACCTCAGCTCCCCTTCACAGGCTTCCCTAAAAACAACATGCAGGAGTAATGTGCAGCTTTAGCGAGCCAAGAGGAAATCCGGTCTGTCACAGCCAGAGGTGAGCAGCAGGGCTGGATAACACTGTGTGTAGAAACTAATTGTGCTCTAACCGCTGCAAAACCACCTGTTTTTTAAAAGTCTCCAGTCATTTCCACTGATCACGAGCGCCCAGAGGTCATGCACATATCCAAGGTTGACTCTGGAAGGCAACATGTGGGCAGTAATTGCATCTGCAAAAGAGTATGCCCAGGCCCTGCCTGCGAAGGGAGGATGCTTTTCTGTTACATCCCTCCCAGGGAGGCTGAGCGGTGTAGGTGGGAAATTAGAGAGCACAAGAGGAGCACAGGCACACAGTGAGCCCTCTCCCTGCAAGGGCAAGCAGCAAAGAGAGAAAAAGCAGACTACAGACAGCTCAGCTGTTGTTTGGGAGAGCAGCAGTGTTCAGTCCCTAAAACACCCAAGCTCCCCATGCAGCTGGATCCCCTCCGGTCTGAGAGAGCTTAAAGGAGCTGGACGAACTAGGCACTTCAGTTCTTCTCCTCTGATACAAACACCATTTTGCAGCCCTGGTTGTGGGTCTTCCTCTCACCTTATGCACCTATCCGGGCCTGGGTGGACTAGGAAAAAGCTGCTCCCATTCCTATATACACGCAGAGAGAGCCTGCTGCCTGCCTCTTGTTTTTAAAGGATCTGCCAGCTTCAGGGCTACCAGCTTTCTGTTAGAAACCAGAGAGGGATGACTGAAACTCTCTGGCAGATTTCCCATGAATGTGCTCAGAACAGAAATGCTGCAAAACTTCTGGGAAGTGATTTCCAACCAGAAGAAAAGCTCATACATAAACCCCAGAATCTAAGCAGACGGTGCCACACGACTCAAACAAAAAGTCCCCTGTATTTTCTTGTCTAAAGTCTTCCCTGAACACATACCTGCAGTATTTACTGAATAACCTACCCCAGCTTGTTGCAGGGTTGAATCTGAGGCTTAACAAAACACTACTGTGTGTACAAGAACATCAGAAGTACTCCTCAAGCATGTGGGATGTTTATCTTTGTAAGAATACAGGACTGGAAAGGACACATAAATCAAGTCCCTTGCTACCATAAGAAAATCCATCACCTTATAAACTGAACAAACCCTTCTGAAACTGGCAAGGTTTTTGCTTTCGGTACTTGTTTTCCAAAGTTTGCTCATTCTGCACTTGCTTTGCAAGGTTTTGGAGGCTGGAAAAGACACACTGCAAGGCAATTCTCCAGTCATGGGGGACAGGCAGGGGACCCAGCACTTCTCCTCGTCTACTGACTCTTCCCCTTCTGTGCTCACAGATGCAGAGAACACTTCTGAGGTTTAAGGAAGATCTGAGTAAGCCCACACTGCCAAGCAAACCCAGTGAAGACAGACTAAATTTAAAATCCCAGGCTTTAATTAAACATCATCAAATTTCAAATGAGAAATCATGCTGTTCTGTAATTCCAGGTTACGTTAAACGGCCTGAGACAATCCCAGATTGGAAGCCAGCACTGCACGGTAATTACTCTTCCAGAAATACGGCTTGCCTACCCACCCTGTTTAGCTTCGATTCTGCTTTCCAAAGCCAGAGAGGCACTTTTCCACGCTGGAAATTTACAGCCTTCTTCCCTTGCAAATGTCATTGTTATTTTCACCCCCTTAGCAATCTTGTCTCTTCTTATGGCGAAGTTTTTCAGCAATATATTCAATTAGACATGCTCCAGGGACAACTTATTGTAGCCCAGACTTCCCCACACGGGGTGGGGGGTGGGAGAAGCCTTCACATTTAAAAAGAAAGCTGCCAGGGTGCCACATTTCCAACAGCACCAGTCTCAAGATTTCAACTGGTCTAGGGACTGCTCCCTACCACCATGGACACACAACTGATAACACTGCTGAGGAATGACCTCACAGCCTAGAGCTTGGAAAACCATCCAAAAAGGCACTCATCATGCAGGAGATAAACACAGCATCTCATGCGCGTCCGAACTAACGGAGTCTGATTCCTTTAAATGAACAGCACTATGGCTGGGAAAGTGCTTACCAGACTTCAGAGAATCTACCAAAGAGTAAAGCTCAGCATTTATGCACCATGTCCTTCATCCTCAGTACGTTATTACCCAGCAGGGAACCCACATGGAGTGGAACCTTGACTGAGGACAAGACTCCCTGGTGCCTGCTCGGGCTCGGACCCCAGCTTTCTGATTTTCCCCAACTGAGGATTTTCTATCGCCCGTCCTCTCCACAGATGCTTTGATATCGAACAAGGCATGAAACTCACGCAGCCTTCTCCGAGTACACTATCTGGTTTCCTCTCTGATAGCTGGATCCCTATCTTTGTGAAGCTTAAAGGAACTTTGTATTTTGTAATTGCTGCTGCTCTGTCAAATCAGGGTGAAATCATGCAACAGATTCATATGTCATGGTCAGGGCCTCAGACACACACGGACTGCGTAAAATCCATCAAAAACTGCACCCACAGATCTTCTATGGATGTGAGAGCTGTGGTCACAAAGCAACTTACTGAGTGAAGTGCAGCCCTGGGGAAAATTCCCTGTGAATTCAGCAGAGTCAGGATTTCACCCAATAACCAACTCGCTCTCCATTTCACCACTAATTCACTTTCCTGCTCTGCTACTTTTCCTTTCTGATGTCTGCACTGTCACTAGAGCAATTGCAAATTCTTTCAGGGCAAAACTTCCTCCCATGCTGAGGCAGATAAGGAGTAATTTCACTAATGTCAGTGGAGCTACCCCAGAGTAAAGCTGGCAGTCGGAAGAGGAGAATCGGTTTCCTCGCCTTGTATTACTGACAAACATGCTAAACAGTACGGGCTTTTCATGCCTTGCCAAGAAGTGCCTGTCCTGAAGTTCACTGCAATGCAAGTGAAACAGACCCCTGAAGAATACAAAAAATAATTATTGTTTTATCTGGAGCTCCCTGAAAGAGGCAATTCTTTGCTTAAGTTGCTATGCGAAGCCTGAATGAACTCTTGCTGGTATCACTATAAAACAGGGGATAAAAGCATTGGAAACCAGGGAGATGGCCCCAGTGCAAAATCAGTGAGAGAAAACTCAGTGCCCAGGGACAACAGGAAAAAAGGGGGTTAGTCTACTACCTCCACCCACAGAGAAAGACAAGTGCATCTTTGTGTGTGATTAATCATTTTATAAGGCAAAGGATACTGTTGGAGTTTCTCTTTCTGGTTCATGGAGTTGCTGTGGGCTATGATTTTCCCAAGGCCGGAGATCCAGTGGTTGGCATCCTCCTCTGAACTTGCGATGAGGTCCAGGTTTTTCCGCTGGTCTTTGAAAATGATGGAAAAGCAGCGATACTCTGGGACATCCTTGGCGTATTTTTCCATACCTTCTGTTTTATGGCCTGACCTCACATCCCGAATATCTTCAATGGAGACTGCGGAAAGAAAACAGAGCCTGCTGTCAGCAGGGGTTCAGTGTTCCTTATCTCTGCTTGGTGAAGGATATTAAGAAATTAATCTTTCTCCTTTTCCTGCAACCTCTGGAGGATTTCCCTCTCCCCCCTTCCCCAAACTTTGGTACTAAAGAAAATTCAAATCAAAAGGAACAGAAAGAGCAGGAAATTTTTTAAAAAAACCTTCTTTCTCCATATTGTTTATTTAACAAAGAAGCAGAATGTGCACTAGATGCCATACTGTGGTATCATGTTATGAGACACAAATCACTGCCAAGAGTTTGGTTCCAGTCCTTGGAGCATCCCTGATTTGGCCTCTGCCCTAATCTGAGATTGGGGAAAGTGGAGCTGTGCCTCCCTGTAAAGGTCACCTCACAGGAAAATGAGAGGTGACTTCAGTAAGAGGAGGGTAGGGACCAAAATAGTCATTCGTTAGTTTGCAAAAAAGTGATAAGGCAAGATTTAAAATCCTGTATATTCTTCTCAGTTACACTAGTGCAAATTAGGGAGGCAAAGACCAAAGCTTCAGAGCAGTGTGGTGTCACCCACACTCCACCCTCACCCCTGTCAAGGGTAGACTTGATTCACTTTGCTGTAAGAAAGCAAAACACTGCTTTCAGGACCATCCTTCCCCATTTCCATCTCTGCCCCTCAGCTAGTGGAAATGAGCCCTGAAGTCACACCAAGTTCGCAAAATGCACGCACAAGGCAATCCAGTAAAAGTAGCGCATTCAAGGGACTACGTTATTAAACAAATGTAAGTAACTGAGACTCCTACACGGCCCCTGAGAGCACGCAGGTGCCCTCAAACTGTGCTGAAGTCAGGCACGCTCCCAGCAGCACGCACAGCCTCCTTACGTCTTTCGTGGGCCGCTTAATGCATCTACAAAGGTCTGAGAGGAAAGGGCAGAAACTGCTCAATCACATTTGACTGCTGCTACTGAACGCCAACGTAAGGATGGCACCTACGCACAAGAAATGGCAAAAACTGTTTGTAAATGGTGTTGGAGTCCATAACCCAGCAAGCCTCACTGCATTTTCTTGGGTAGGAGACAGACCAGCTAAAGTTCTGCAAACGTCTACTGATACCATCTCAGGGCACACATAGAGAAGGCAACACACCTGAGAGATATTCAGCCACCTTCTATAACAACCATGCCAAAAATAGATATAACCAGAGGAATTAAAAAAAAAAAAATGGCTTAATTTCTCTTTACCCCAAGTTGTAAATTACAGGTAAAAAAAATTTCCTGTGTCACAGATGTGTGAGATAGATTGATTTTATTTGTGCTTATCTTGATGAAGCTTTGTTGAAAAGCAGTTTGTGAGTGTAAAAGATCCCCACTGTTTAGCTGAATAGGAGAAATTTGCCTTTAGACATCCATTTTATCAGCTCCTTCATTTAAATTGGTGCAATTTCACCATTAAAGCACCCAGTTCATTCAATGTCAACACTGCAGAAAAACACAACTCAGCATCCACGCTGCACTTTTTAACATGGCTGTCCTGGGATCATCCAAAATTCATCAGATGCTCATTAGAGTTTAAAAAACGTTCCTTTTTTCCCAGGGCAGTCATGATGATGCTCAGCTGCTGAGAAAGAAAAAAAAAAAATAACCACCCAAAACCTCAGTCTTCAAAAATCAGTGACTTTCCAAAACCAACACCTGACATTTGTTTAAATTCCCACCACGTGTCGGGGTAGTCAAACACCTTCCATAGCACTTTGCTGGTTTGGTTCCTATACAAGAACATACCGTGAGGACTTTTCTGGGGCTGGCAAAGCTCCTCCCTGACAACTAGGAGAAATTATCTTTGTGTGGTCTTTTCTTATCACTTCATAAAGGTCAACGCTTGATCAGAAGGAGAGGAGGAAAAGGTTGGGTTGGGATGGGCTGCTGTGGAATTATGTTATGTGGCCAATTTACCGTAGAGTGAAAGTTTATGGATTTGAGTACTAAAACCATCCTTGAAAGCAATGGGCTGCAGTTCCCTTGCAGCTGGGCTGCTAGCAGAGAGCCTTGCTGGTGATTTTGCCTGTTAACTAGGACACTGGGCAAATGATAATGATTGTGCCTTAGGTAGAACTACACCTTTAATGTAAAGGCCGCTATCATTTTTTAACAGATTCAGTTTAGTAAAAAACGTCTGAAGTTCAGTTAGGCTCCTTTTATAGTGAAAACATAAAAAAAAGAACCTTTTGGAACACAAATATTCTGTCCGATTTAGACAAAAACTTTGGGGTAAGATAAATCACACCCTTCACCCATGGCTACAGTGGACCATTGCCCAGAGAAAGGAAGCCCAGGCTGAGCATCTCAGAGTCAGACGTGTGCCATGCAGATGGTCCGTAAGTAGGTGATTCTCTTCCGCTCCCGGTCTCCTCTGGTTATGGCAGTGCAAGTGGAACGATCATCCTGTTGTTCCTCATCACCTGCCAACTGCTCACCACTGCTTGGCTCGTAAGAGTTATTGTCCCTTCAAAACAGCTAGCTAGTCTGCTTGTGCAATCAGTCCCTAAACTTTGGGTTGGCAATGACTTAGTGTTTCCAAGACTAGAAAATCTGATGTTAAATATTGGAAATTTAGAATGGATTCTTTGGAAACCATTGTCTGGCAAAGTGAATCCACTGGAAAAGAAAGCTGTGTGGGAGGAAAAAGAGATTGAAAACCTGTGTCTGGAAGGGCTGCCTTGATCTCTGTGGGGTACGCTGAGAAGAGGATGATAGAGGGCACAGAGCTCCTCTGTGCAGAAAACGTACAAGGAAGGCTGAAGAGCTGCCTACTGTGGTCACGCAAGAGACAAGGAGAGAAGTTATCAGTGCAGGAACTGTTAAAAAGGCAGGGTAAGGGTGGACTCTTTTTAAAGGTTTCCATCACTTGGTTGTGTGTACTGCTTTCATCTATCAATAAAATAGCTTAAGCCAAAGGACTCAGCCCAAGCCATCTGCATTCTTTTCTGGAAAATCTTAACCCAGCATGAGTACATTATCAGCTGCTCCCGGACAGCGAGCATCCTGCATCAGCAGTCCCAAATTAACTGTGTGCTCAGCTGAGCTATCGGCAAGGAGAAATCAGCAATAACTGGGAGACAGAGACATTTCACAGCAGAGGAACACTCACCGCAAACACCCATCAATCACGTAGCCCTGCAGCCTCCCTGTTCCTTCCCCATCACGCCACAGCGGGGAGGTAACCACAAGCAGAAGGGAATCTGTAAAGTTTTCATCTGTTTCTCCTGAGTCTTTATGTCTGCTGAAGAGGTGGCTTGTATAAAGCCCGAAACATGAAGCACAACACAGGGAAGCTTGTGTCCTTCCTGGCCTCCAGACATGGAGTCAAACAGGTCGCATACCAGTCAGCCTTCCCAGCTGCTGCGGGTGCCACTCGGCCAGTGCCACAGCCGATGGCTCCCCGCTCACACGGACACACGGCAGCGCTCCCTGGAGCTGGTGAAATTACTCCTGTCTGCACCTCTGGGAGATGCGAGGACTTTCTTTTTAATCCTCCTTTCAATTTTTATCACTGGAGGCTTCCCTTGTGCTCCTCCCTTGCTAAATCTCAGCCCAGTGCCCTTCTGCTCCTTCTCCCGTGGCATTGGCAGGCAGGTGTGAGGCAGGTCCCCAGGATGCAGGAGGCCGGTTTCAACAGCCATGATGTTTTCAAACAACCTACATGTATCCTTTGGGTGTCCCTTTCGATTTGGATTTCTCTCTTCGTGGCTTTCCAGGAGCTTGCTGTTAGGATGAGGAACACCTCTCCATGGCAGACAAAAGCTGTGATTCACACCGATGTGCCTGTAACCAGACTTACCCAAGTCCAAAACCATGACCCACAAAACCTTGGCGAGCAGGTGCAGAGCCTCCCCTGTGCCTCTGCCTGACCCCAAAGCTCCCTCACGCTCCAGAAGTTAGTTTCTTCCTTCCAGTGGCCCCTGCACGGAAGGCTCCCCACCTCCCTCCAGCAGGACCCTCCACGAGGTGCCCTCAGACACACCCCAGTGCAAGGACTTCAGCCCTACACACATGTGCAGAAGGGACGGCCGTTTGCGTGAGAACCATTCCTGCAGGGAGCCGTAGGGAGAGGGACACAAATTCAATCTCCCTGTCACCCTGCAAGCTGTAACCCCAGAGCTTTCAGGCTTCAGCAGTGCACCCTACTCACACGTATGCACTACGAACCACTGGGCAGCTGAAAATATAAGTTTTGAAGAGCCAGAAGGACACGCCTGACAAGCTGCCTAATGATCAGAGCCCTTGTCTGAGAGATGAGCCCTGGCCACGGGCCTCTCCATCTCTTCTCCCATCACTGCTCCTCAGGTGAAATGTCTAGACTGTGCTGGGAGCAGGGACAGTAGAACACTTGGTAATCTTAAAGAATACAGGGAGAGGAGGAAGGGAGGCAGAGAGCAACCACCTTTTGCCCTCCTCCAGATTGGCAGGCAGCCCTCTGAGAGGAGGTATTTTGTCAAGAGTCTTACAGAAAAAGGAGACAACAAGGAACTGAATCAAAAAGTTGCTTCTCCTTCCTTGTGCCTTTGCTGATAAAAAGGGAGGGTCTATGTATAGACACTTGGAGGCACGGCCAGAACAGGCGGCCCTGAATTACTCATGAGGGGAGGGGGGCATTTTTCTCACTCTGGGGGAAATACTCCTCAGATCCTTCCCTTTCCTTATCCTACCTCCCTGTCTTTAACAAGTGCTCTCTGCAGTGTGGCATCCAGTCACGCTGAATTACTCCATCCCACTCTAATTGTCTCAATAAGCCACTTCACTTTACTGTCAGGAAATGCAGACGAGAAACGTACTCGGCTGTTAATAGCTTGCACCGCATTTGCACCCCATACTGCATGTCTGCAGAGAGATCAGACCTCTACCAGCAGCAGCTCAGCCAGGCTGGCTTAGCGTCTTGTCAAGAACAGACGAAAGCTGCTACCTGACCCCCAGACTGCCCTGCCAGCCAGGATGGCTGCAGCGAGACGGCGCGGATTTCACAGCACGCAGAAACACATGGGGCAGGCTGGCACTGCGTGCGGCTTCGCTCTTTGGTTTCACCCCAGAAGAATCACAGAATCACGGAATGGTAGGGGTTGGAAGGGACCTCTGTGGGTCACCCAGTCCAACCCCCCTGCTGAAGCAGGGTCACCTACAGTAGGCTGCACAGGGCCTTGTCCAGGCGGGTCTTGAATTTCTCCAGAGAAGGAGACTCCACAGCCTCCCTGGGCAGCCTGTGCCAGTGCTCCGTCACCCTCAGAGGGAAGAAGTTCTTCCTCATGTTCAGACAGAACTTCCTGTGCCTCAG
>Ga0065711_1029927_pt1 | contig 34308 bp, 22 predicted proteins | sample Hoacrofraction12_FD_59098 | JGI IMG/M metagenome (GOLD analysis project Ga0065711, IMG submission 59098) | Hoatzin crop microbial communities from Cojedes, Venezuela - Epithelial fraction 12 v2 (version 2) | ecosystem: Host-associated > Birds > Digestive system > Esophagus > Crop | place... | reverse complement strand
TCATCAGGTTCCTCTCTGCCCAGCTTTCCAGCCTATCCAGGTCACGCTGAATGGCAGCACAGCCTTCCGGTGTGTCTACCACACCTCCCAGTTTGGTGTCATCAGCAAACTTGCTGAGGGTACATTCTAATGCATTGTGAGCAAGTAAGGATCTTCCCTTTAAATACACCAAATTTGGTTAATTTTTCAGTCATTTAAAATTACAATGAATTTATAACAGACATGATGGTGAAACATACCTGATGATAAATGCTATGATATTGTGATTGCTACCCATACAGAGACTTGAATCCAAACGGACATGGCATCAGCATCAATGTCTAGAATTAGTGTTTGGCAGAGATGGAGATTTGACTCATGTATACATTCCTAAGGGAAGAATAAATACTAAATTGAACATCACAACCGTTGGTACTGTAGCAATGCCCAGTGAGTTGCCTCAGGTAGTGTCAGTGAGGTAGATCCTTAACTGAGATTCTGAGTGGGAAGAAGCTCAGGCTTCTTTCATGGCACAGGAAAGAAATGAGGAAGTATTGGCTTAAAAGCACATTTTGACTTCCCTTCCAGCATCAGAGAGGCCTTATATAGGTGCTCCATGTAAGTGACTCAGAAGGCAGGGACAGCTACTTTCTCTACAGCTTTCATGGACTGTATGTCAGGATGATGAGATATAAATTGAGATGATTTGGACCTCTGCCATTACTAAACTGTCCTTAATTCAGAGAACTGTTTTCAATAGAAAGGAAGAATGAAAGTCAGTGAGATACGCACAGAGATATGAAATATGGAAGTATTTACATGAGAGACAACTCTATCACAAATGATTATTCAGATTTACCCAAATAGACACAGATAATCCCTCTGTACTATTTCTCTCCATCACACACGGAGCATTTATTTACTCATTCTAATTAAACTTATTTTAGAAACTCATTCAGTTCTAGTCAGAGCTATGCAAGAAATAGCTATAACAGATTTTCTGAGGAAAGGCTTTTACTCTAAAACATTTCCAGATTTTTCACATCAGACAGTATTCGTAGCACAGCAAGTGGTCAAACAGGATAAGGAAATTGAGATACACAACAATGGAGTAAGTCTTCCCTTTCTATAATGGTGACACTAGCTTGTTCTGACTATCTGAAGAAAACACTGGAGTCCCTTATTTTGGGGCAATATCTTTGCTAAGTTATATTGGAACAGATGTCCATAGTTCTAGTGAGACTAATGCCGGAATATGGCTCATTTTGTGTAACCCTTTAGATGTAAGTTTATTGTGTGCATGTAAATGCCTTTGACTTGATGTGGAAATAACACAAGTTGGATTTAAGGAGATCTAGATTATTAACTGCAACATATATTGTTCTTTCTCGTAGACTGAGCACAGCAGAGTAAATTTTAATTGTGATACTTACAGATTTTCGTTAGCAGTGAAACCTCTTGTGCACTGAAATGAAACTATTCCCTACAGAGTGCAGAATCAAGCAAGAAAGAATATGTAATGAACCAAGCTCAACAAAATGAAGGTCAGAGCCAACATTCATGCAGAAAACAGGTCACCTCAGGAAGCTGCATTATTAAATATGACCTGGAATATATACACCTTGACAAGAAGCAGAAGGAAATTGCTACTTAATTCAGATATGATCAAATGACAAAATGTAGGTGGATTCGCAGTGGATTTGCACATCAAAATATATCTTAAGGAATAGGAATTTACTGATTTGCAAAACAGAATATGACTTTATTGGCCAGATTCTTGGCTCATGACTACCAAATACCAATTTGTACCAGTCTGAAACTGACACAAAGAGTTTTTAAGAAATGGAAATGCAGAAACGATTTTGTCTCACCAACCAAATGGAACTCAGCAGATCTACTGCTACAGAGTTTACAGAAGGGAGAATTCCAGCTTTATATTGCAACAGAGCAAGAAACAGAATCAGATGTAAAATTTAAGTGAAAATCATCTTGGGAATGAACTAAAAAAAACAACAGGGAGGGAGAAAAACCTTCCCAGACAAACATCACCATGTGGACAAACATGGACAGAAACCAGCTGGATGATGAAGACCAGTCAGTACCACATGAGTTATTTCTGGGAGAGACAAAACACAGTAAGTAAACTCTGAACAGCATGGGTGTTGAGAGCTGTAAACAGAATAAAGCAGGCAAATTATTAAACAGAAATGATAGCTAGAGGCCCTTGTGTTGACCACCTAGCAACAGCATATCTTATACAGTTCAGCTATAGGTCCAGCAAGATGATAAAAGTTTAATAATTGCCTGAGCTCTTATGAAGCAGTAAAGAGGCCATACTGAGCTCTCACAGGTGTCTGATGTTTGACAGCAGCGTTACTCTGTTTCTGGATGGCCGGGCCCAAAGAGTTGTGAATGGAGCTAAATCCAGTTGGTGGCCCGTCCCAGTTGGGGTTCCCCAGGGCTCATTATTGGGACCAGATCTGTTTAATAAGTTTATAAATGATCTGGAAGAGAGGATCAGGTGCACCCTCAGTAAATTCTCAGGCAACACCAAATTGGGTAGGAGTGTTGATCTGCTTGAGGGTAGAAAGGGTCTACAGAGGAAGCTGGACAGGATGGATCAATGGCCCAAGGTGAATTGTATGAGGTTCAACAAGTTTGACTGCTGGGTCCTGCACTTGGGACACAACAACCCCATGCAATGCTACAGGCTTGGGGAAGAGTGGCTGGAAAGCTGCCTGGCAGAAAATGACCTGGGGGTGTTGGCTAGCAGCTGGCTGAATACGAGCCAGCAGTGTGCCCAGGTAGCCAAGCAGGCCAGTAGTATTCTGGCTTGTATCAGAAATAGCATGGCCCACAGAAGTCAGGAAGTGATCATCCGCCTGTACTTGGGGCTGATGAGGCTGCACCTCTAATACTGTGTTCAGTTTTGGGCCCCTCATAACAAGAAACACATTGAGGGGCTGGAGTGTGTCTAAAGAAGAGCAAGCAATTAAGCTGGTGAAGGGTCTAGAACACAAGTCTTATGAGGAGCAGCTGAGGGAATTGAGATTGTTTAGTCTGGAGAAGAGGAGGCTGAGGGGAGACTTTATTGCTCTCTAATTACCTGAAAGGAGGTTGTAGTGAGGTGTGTGTCAGTCTCTTTCCCAAGTAACAAATGATTAGGATGAGAAGAAATGGCCTCAAGTTGCGCCAGGGGAGGTTTAGATTGGTTATTAGGAAAAAATTTCCCTCTGGAAGGCTGATCAAGCACTGGAACAGGCTGCCCAGGGAAGTGTCTGAGTCACCATCCCTGGAAGTATTAACAATACATGTAGATGTTACACTTAGGGACATGGTTTAGTGGTGGACTTGGCAGTGTTAGGTGTTGGACTCGGTGGTGTTATAGCTCTTTTCCAACCTAAATTACCCTATGATTCTATTTTTCTAATCTGGGATGTCCACAAGAGAAGGATCTATCTTCGGGTTATCTCCTTTACCAGAATTCATCTAAAAGAATAGTAATTGATGACTATTTGAATTTTGCTTTTTTTAACTATTACTTCTTAAACAGCTTTTCCTTCACAGTTGCATGTCCCAGAGGGGTTTTAACTTCCACACTATGAAGACTGAGTAGCCTGATGAAAAGAACTGTGGCCTTCCAATTAGATTTTAATAGTGTTGTCCTCCCTTTTTGGTCTCAAAGCAATTTACATAACATAGCACTTGCACCTACTGATCAGCGAGATTTATTACAGTTGTCAGTCACAGTAAATATTATAGTTACTACTTTACAGTATTCTAATAAACACAGTGGTTAAGCTTAGAAATGTAATTCTGGTGACTGTGGTATTTTCTGTGGTTTTTTTCAAAGTGTATGGATATAAAAAAAGCAGAAAAAAGTGTTAAAAGTAGAGATATGATTTGGGAATTCACTTAAATGGAACAAGTCGATTATCCTCAGCTTCGCCTGTATTCACCCACATATGCGTCAAAAGTAACTCAACTAACACCGATAGAGTTACTCTACCTTTAGCATGGAGAAACTAAATAGAACACGGTTCACTACTCACTCAGCATCTATGACTGATGGAGAGATGTCATGCATTACAATTACAACACATGGCCTTGGACTGGCGTGCAACCAAAATCTTTTGCAAAATGAGAAGAATGCTGAGACAACAAGTAGTTCTTCCTCTATAAGTGTTACAGACTTAACTGCTATGCTAATAGACAGATGAATGTGTTTTGCATATTTCAAACTATTTAGAAAATCAAGAATTTGATTCTTTGCTACCATGTCTACAAGTTTCCCCAAAATGATTAAAGTACATGATCTTTTCACATACTATCTATGTACACTAAGCAGATGTGCTCTGTCCCTCTTTTCAGCTTACCAGAAGCAATAGGCTTGTAGCAAGACTGAACCTCAGTTAATGGCTCAAGTTTCCCAGCTGAGCTTGTTAGCTTGGGTTGAGTGCCTCATTAACCCTGACAGTATGGTTGGTTCAGAGGTCACACAACATCTTAGAGGTGCCTGTAAAAGACTGGTGAAACTGCAATACATTGTATTTAAATCCAAAGCAGCACTGAGATTTTAACATGATTTTAGGCACTGGATATATATAGGAATTCATACTTTTAAACTGTTTCAGTACAGCCAAATTCTATATTTTTAAAGGTGTTCAATAATCCTATAATGATGCTTAAAAACAAGTGTGTTGAAATGTACGAGCTAATACATTTTTAAACACCAACTGTTTGCCAATCTACTTATGTCCTAACTAAAAGGCTTTTGAGGTTTGCATTCTGCTCAGGAAAATGGGAAAACAGAACTGGCTGAGATAGAAACAAAATTTCTAATGACAAATTAATGCAAAATGGGTGGAATTTGCAACTGAATAGAGAGGAAAGGGAACTAGTGGAAACATTTGTGATAAGGGGGATAAGGTAGTGACAAATGTAACAGAGGAAGAGCTAAACTTTTCACTGATTGTTACAGAGGGACAGTAGAATAGGATAGAAGTTTATTACCGTACAAAGAATTGTTTGTTGACTTTTTAACAAGGTAGTTGTTAATCTCATGCATACAACCTAGCATCTTGATTCAGAAATCAGGCTTGTACTGAATCAAACGAACAAGGATCATGACGTGATGATAGGTTCCCATTACTCCCACTTCTCTCTCTCTTTGTATCTCTAGCATTTCTGTCTCTTGGTCAAACAGGTTTAATCAATTAAAAGTATATATTTTGATAGTTCTATAAATTTCATGGCACTTTACAGATATATAAACAAGCACTGGCCATGATGCTTCCTTTCAGAGGAGAAAATCTTAACTGGCCACTAACAGGAAATAGGCATGTCTGCTTCTAAAATTCAGACTCTTACAGGAGACCTGGAAACAAGATGTTATGGAGAAAAGTCCAAACCTTCTCTATTTTTGACTGTCTTTATAGATTTAGTGAGGACTGCTATTAATGGAGGCAACATTTGTTTCGGAAGGGCACAATGAGAAAATATTAGGCTCCAAAAAGGAGCAACAAGGTTTGCAAACTCAGTATGGTCTCTCAGATCTCAGCAAAACCTCAGTGGTTCTGAGACTCATCCAAACTTCTGCATTCATTTCTCTAAAACAGTCAGAATCATTTTTTTGCAGCTTCTTTGTCTCCTGCAGCTGGCAGTTATTTGACACAGTTAATGACTACAGGGGGTATTGAAAGCTATCAGCCACTAATAACCTCCAGTGTTAAACAGAGACTGGGTGATCTCTCTCTTCTCTTTGGCATAACACGGAAAATGGTCATTTTTCCACTGCAAGAATTAACAGTAAATGACACTATCATACTAGCAGTTCCATACACACTCAATGATAATTTACAGGTGCAAAAAGCAGGAAGGTTTCTCAATGTATATTAATATGTAGGCTCTGAAATATAACTTTGTTAGTGAAAGAAATGTCTTCAGTCTAATATAAAATTCTTATTCCTTCACATGTTAAAAATCAAGAACTGAACTCTGTAAACAAGATTGTTCAAGTAAAGGAAACATAATTAGATCTTAATTTTAGAGGAAGGAACTGATAATTGTGTGATTACCCTTCAGTTGTGGGAATATATTCCTCCAGTAAAGGTCCCATTGTATTATATAAGGGCCCTTGTTGAGCAAGAAAATATTCAATACTAATATTAATTTAGAGTCTTAGACACTAAACTAAATGATTGCATCAGCAGTCCTACAGTAAATGCACCTGATCTAAGTATCAAGACCATTATACTTTTCTATTAAATACTGTCAAGTCAATGCTAGGAATACCGCCAAAATAAAACTGATGCACACTTAAAAAAACAAATTCTTTTATGCATGGTTATTTTTTGCATTAAAACTTGAAGTTGCTGCATTTTAAAAAATTTAATTCCATTGTCATTTTCTATTTTCTAGATATTTCCCCTTGTAGTTATTTTTGTCCTCCACTTCTCATTTGGCAATGGGAAAAAAGCCTCAGCTGCTTTCAACATACATGTAACTGCTTATGTATTTGGATCTCTGGGTATCAGCCACCATGAAAGGTTGCAATGCGCACGCTACAAAGAACAATACAGCATGTTAAACTCCAAAACATCAACACCTTTCTTTAGAGTTGTAAAAGGCCACAAAAACAGCTGAATTAATTTTATGGTTCATTAAAACATTATTTTTACAAAAATTGCATCTACAGACTCAAAATTATTGTTTCCACCTTTTAAATTGAAAAACATTTCTAGGTCCATTTGAGCAGATTTTAAATAACAAATTTGAAAGGGTAATGGATAAAAAAAAATATGCCTAGAAGACTGAAATAAGTCATGCAATCTGGAACAAGGCCAGAATGAATACACAGAAACATCTCTATTGAAGTGTCATACTTATATTTTCCAAATAACCAGTAGAAATTAAATGCCTAGCTGTATTTACCCATTTCACATGATCAAAATTGTCTAGAGAATAAATTTGAAGACTGAAACATTATAGTCACTCTAAGTAATTATTAAATATATAGGTACGGACCTGGAATTTAAACACTCAGAGCAAGGAAACTATAAAACTGCACTAAAAATAGTACAGTTGTGCTGATTTATGTTATTGAAGGTATAGTTTAATGTCCCCTGTGTGATAATTTGGTGTATGCAACTCTTCAAGTATTTATTTCTGTACTATTTTTTTCCCTTCAAGGAAAAGTTCAACCATTAGAAGTCTTACCTGAAGGCACTTTCAAGAGAAAGACAACAAACTTACTACTTCCCGCTTTAAAAATGGAAATTAGTTACCTTCCCTCACCTGCCTGCAAAAAAGCATCCCTCTGTCCACACTTTTGCACTGACTGAATCACCTGAAACAGCTTACTAATCAGATTAGACACAAGTTAATTTCTAACTAAATTGCCTCATGACATATCACAAGCCATCACATGTCTCACAGAGCAGTGCCTCCATTATGTGCAATGACATTACTAGGCGATACGTCATGTTCAGAAAGCACCATCTCTTTAATTGCCTGTCACTACAAAACACTCCTTTTTAAATAACAAGAAACCCCAGCAACTTTCTTCTCATGAGTGAGTTTATACAGTTCCATGTTGAACCTTAGAGCGAAGAAACAAGAACAGGTCAGTGGCTAGAAAGGAGAGCTCCCAACAGCAGAGCAGAAATGGTCACATTCCATAATCAGCTGGCTTCCACCAATGTTGCTATCCTTGGAAGCTCCTCCAGAAGGACAGTTAACAAAACTCAGCTTTTTGTAAAGCTGATGGTAACTTGAGATTTTCTTGTGAAGGACCTTGGTGCTCTTCTGCACATCTCTGAGATGGCTTCATCTCTGCCAGTGTCAGCGAGAAAGAGATGACTCAGGCAGAGCAATGCTCTTTCAAGCTAAATTGCAGCAGATTTTGGAGCAGGGTTAAACATAGGTGGCTTTGTAACCTCTGGGATTCCTCAAACAGTGTATAGAGGAAGGGACTATTGGTGAGGTTATGCCTGATTCCTACCTGTTTGAGTGAAAACGTGTCAGCATATCTCTCTCTGGGTTCTGTGCTACTGAGTACAGGCACTGCCCCCTTCTCATAGCTGTGGGGTCTCAGGCTCCTGGGAAAACTGAGCACGGTTGGGTCTGTCTTACACACAGGTGTTTAGACATGGTTTGCCATGTATTCATTTGTGGAAACAGACAAGTAGTTGGCCTGAAATGTGATTAGGTTAATCTTAAAATGGATAGTAAAATGAAACTAAAGGTAAAAATTAGATTCAGAGTGTTTTGGGGTGAAATTTGCTAACACACGACCACCCCCCATACACACTATAGTGATTAAGGATATTTTCATGGACTGTCACTCTCCTCAGGATGCCTGTTATATAGTGTCATAGTCTCATCGTTAATTTCATTCTGTACGTACATCACGAGAAATAAGACTGCCTCCCCTTTCGCAAACCTCGAATTTCCATCTTGACCAAATGTCTCCCATGGAGCAAAAGATGTGAACACAGCTATCTGTGCAAAGATCCAAAAGCAGATAAACAACTGTGTGCCTTCCTGCAGAGCCATTTTACAGGATCAAGAGGAGAAAAAAGCAAAAAGATGGGGGATGGGTAGGAGGCAAGACACAACTATTACAATATATTTGCATTAGGCAACTTCTGCTCTCAACACCAAATTTACAAACAGCAATAAAAATCATGTCCCATCTACAACAAAAGCAAATGGGCATTTATATACTGCTGCAACCACATAGTCCTCACACAGCATTTCAGGTCTGAACACTACGGTTCAAATTTGGCACAAGTTACTGTCGAAAAGAATTTGATATCTCTAAGGCCTGTTTATTTCACATGCTGAAAGCATCAAACAGCTTGCCTCAGTTGGCAACTGTAGCTAAATAAAGAGGATAAAACATTACATTATAGTGACATTAAAAATGTCCAAGTACAAAATCTTCTACAAAAGGGGCTGGCACAGGAAGTGCAGGGGGTGTGCTGTTTGAAAAAAAGCAGCTGTACAGCCAATATGTCCCAGTCTTGTCTGTAGTCTCTCCAAAACTTTAGCCAAAATGTATTCAAAGTCAACTATGAAACAAGTGCCTCCCCTTTTTCTTTTCATTTAACATTTTTGGCCTAATTTTATTTTTCTAGTGTTTTTCAAGCTTCCTTATTTTATTCCATCACTAGCACACCTCCTAGGAACATTTTACAGACTAGATTTTTAAGTACATTTAAAAATCCAGCTGGCCATGTCAAAATCAAATCCAAAGGCACTGACCCAGTTCTAAAAGTTTCTTATAATCTAGAAAATTTTTACCTGAAGAAAGCAGAAATTATAGGATCCTACATTGGATACATGTTCCACAGAACAATAATAAGAAAAAAAGCGATCTCTTTTCCTCACCCTGGAGAATGAGATGGATTTTTCTAAGAGGTTCAGCCTCGCTGAGCTTGCTATTCCAATCAGTCTAGTTGACTTTGACGATACGAAGTTAAGATAAAACAAGAGTTCTGGAAAATCCCAGCTCACTTGTCATTTAAACAGGAAGAATCTCTTGTCCATATATAAACAGAGGTCCCTGATTGAAAACTAAACAAGCATTTTTTGTTGGGTTTTTTTTCTATTTTATAAAAACTTAGGTTTTTTTGATGGCCTTTTAGCTGCTAGTGATATCTGTCACGAGCAGACTGACTCATTGGGGATTTAACATAAGCCAGGTTCATTTTATACCAATACTCAGCTTTGGTACTTCTGATAAGCTTCCATGACAATGAAACAATTACAAGACTTGAAAATGAATAATGCTTTAGACAATTAGACCTTATTTAAAAAGGATTCATGGCAATTCAATGATTGAAAGTAATTTGGCTTTTTCTCTCCTTCAGTAATTATTCTGACGTATTCCTTGTAGTTGAGCCAAAACATTTCATAGGTCTACAAGACTACATGAGATTTCTTGGGTCATCAGATCCAGCTCCTTTTCTTTTGGAGTTAACTACTTAACAAAGGCCTGTTCACATATTTTTCACAAGCAGTCGTAGATGGAAAATATATCAGGATATCTGATTTGACAGTAGATGAAGAGGAAGGTGGGAAAGAAACAATCAGTTATCAAAAAGAATTTAGGTAGTCTTTAGAACCTTTTACATCATTGTACACATAAGTAACAGCTAAAGAAAGGCTGTAATTAGATTAGAGTATTTTTTAAATGATCCAGGCTTTGCATGAAAAGCTGTATGGTGAGAGATTTTTACTATCAACATAACTTAACACTTTGCCCTAGCAGCTGAGGATTTATACACCTTTTGTGATTGTGTGCTTTTCTCAGCAGATGCAGACATCAATATTTAACTCTGAGGGCCTCTGATGTTATTACCTGGGAAACAGGATTTTAACTTTTACCAAGAGCCAAATACTCAGGAAATATCACATTGTACTTATTACTCTATTCATAAATGGAAAGACTAAACTGTGTTTTTTCAACATCTAAGCAAGCCTGTTCAGTTACTGCGTTCTCTGTTTTCTATGCAATCAAATTAGATCATGAAAGATGTTCCAGGCAGGCTGGTATCTCTTTCCAAAAACTATGCATTAGACTTTCAAGAGGTACAAAGGACTACAAAGGAAAATGCTAAGTCCATGTATTAAAATATTTGCATACTAGTGCTTTTGAAGGCTTTACTTTAAAAATGATATTTCTGTATCAACATAGACTATAACATCATGACAATCTTGAAACACTTTGAGCTCATTATTCTCTTTAATGTAATCTCATTTTCTTTTAAAGATTATAGAATAGACACCAAAGCCTACTACTTAGATCTAGAGAGCCAGAATCAAAAGTTTTAGATTTTGTTTCTGTGTTTGTCCCTGATTTGCTGTTTTAAGATAGACAAATCACTTCAGTTTATAGATCTGCCTGAAAATATATATAGAAATTCAGCTTCAAAAAGTTTGGGAGTCTTTTTTCACATTAATCTCAAACTATTGTACTAGGGAGTTGCTAAATCATTGTATTGGGGGAAGGAGTTTGATAATGGCTCAGTAAGGGTACATAACCCTTTTTATTTGTGTAACACTGGCAAACAGATATTTCTGTTATATTCAGTGATAAAGGTAAAGTTTTGGTGACCACATTTCAGCCCTCCTGAGAAGTTCCAAACTGTTCCCTTGGACTGCCTGCTAGCCGTTATTCATCACATGTGATTTGTGATCTAAGCCAATTGACTTCGGTTTTTTTCTGCTGTCCAAACATACCTGAAGCATCGTAAACAGGAAAATAGAGAACAGTAAGTAACAAATAGTGAACAACAGATATGAGCGTTAGAGCATGACTGCCTTTGTTCAAATGCAAATTCAGGTATTCTTAGGGCACTCCGACATTCTCCAGAAATAGTGCATCACATGAGCATTCATGCTTGGCAAGCAAGGTATTTCATAAAGGCTGAATGCAACAAATTTCAGAGGATTCACACCAATGTTGTTAACATTGTTTACTAGTATTTATCTATATTCAGGTGACTGGACAGTCTTGTATGAGAAGCTATAAATATACACAAAGTGCAACACTACTTCTGGATATCTAAATCTTTTCTTCAGACAAAAAAGGAAATCGCATATCTAAAAAAATCACTTAGTGAGGTGCTTTTTGTGTACTTGACATTCCTTTTAATTTACATGTATTGCAAAATACACATGCTTAATTACTCCCTGCATGATCTGTAAATCGAAGAATTACAATTACTTCCCTCCTTTGAGACAGGGAGTAGACAAAATTTTATAAACACACACTGTAGAAACCAATCCCAGAACACAGAACCACGAGAGTGTGCTTCTCTATCAATTTTATTCAGTGTTAACTGAACTTTAATCAATAACTGGGATCTTCTAGATACTGTGTTAGAGCTCCAATCAAAGTCAAGAAACATTGACAGCAAAAATACACAGATTGTGATTTTATGTTCCTCTCCTTTCCTTGCCTTTCTAATATTTATTCCATGAATTTATTTTGGAAAAAGGAAAAAGAATAAGTTAATAATCAACTAGTATTATCTGAATTACTTCTCCAAAGTTAGGCACTAACTTTCCTGGCCATTCTAATATTTATTCCATGAACTTATTTTGGCAACAGGAAAAAGAATATGTTAATAATCTGCTGGTATTATCTGAATTACTTCTCCAAAGTTAGGCACATCTAGATGACAGATGCATGCACTTTGCAGAGAAGCGGAGATAGTACCAAATCTGAACTTGAGGTTGGTTTTACTTTACAACCCATCTAATGTGGCAGTATCATTTCTGGTTTCAGCCTGAGCTCATTCTAAGTCTGAGCATCTTTTCTCTCGTGGAATATAAGTCTAAGTACTAACAACACAGCTAAGCATACATTAGGATTTACAAACCTGGCCCCTAGTTAGACATCCAGCTTCCATGACCTTCACTCACCTTCTCGGATAACTCTGTAAATCCAGCTGTACATTACCTACAAATGTGTATCTCATTCAGTTGCATGCAATCCTAAGTCAATCTGATAGAAAATGTTTTGACAGAGCAGTTTTGCATCCACAGCCTTTAACCTGCCAGAAAGAGTAAGTTTCTGTCGCAACAGATCAGTAAAGTCCAAATGAATCATTCATATGCCGTTTTAACTTCCTGTTGTAGAGATTATAACATACAGTTTATAACTTCTTAAGAATATTTTTGTAGCATTTCTTTTTGACATTTACTTACTTATGTATTTTATGAGGTTTCTGCTTTTCCATTTCAGGAGGAACATAAAATTCATTAGAAGAGAGCAGAAGAAAGCCAGCATTCTGGTCTCCTGCAACTGGTGGCTGTATGTTTCCAGACTTCCAGACTGTCAGTTGAAGAATCAGCACTTTATACACTTGAGTCCTTTATCACTTAAACACTTTTTGAAATCTCACTTCTTATGGCTGAAGTTTTGAAAATATCTGAAGAATAAAACCACAATGACCTTGGGGCATTCAGTTAGTCCCCAAATAATTTATGATTTCCCATTAAAAACTATATACTTTCTTGAACTGACACCTTTATATAGAACTAAGGAACATGGCTAGGAATACTAATAGTTTTTAGAAGATGCCTCCTATGAGACAGTTTATTTTACATAGTCACACAATTTCATGTAGATAATTCAATAGCAGTGAAGCCAGGCAAATCAAGTCACAAATTCTGCTGTTATAAATTGATCATGCAGTAGATTTTGATAAATCATCCCTTTTACTATATTGTGGAATTACTGAACACATTCACATTACTAAATAACACATATATTGTCTGTGTTGATGCTGATGTGACTTTTTATACTGACTTTGACCCCAGAAAAATTTTTTTCATCTTCCTACAAGCTGTCTATGAATGATTTGTTGTTAAAGCAAACCATTTAAATGTAAGTTTATGACAGTATGCATGATTTCTTTTCTGCAACTGACCAAATATATCACAAGAATTTAAGATACAAAATTAATATAGCTAACAACTTGCAGCTAATCAAATACAAATTAAGAAATTAAGTGCTACTTTAAAAATAGAAGAATTATTGCTGAATATTTGTGTCTTTCTATACTGTTGATAACTATGAAACTCATTTTAGTTTAAGATGCTGCAAAGTGATTCCTGTGATAGCTTGCATTCATGAACGTCCTTATTTCCATTGGTAAATTAAATTTCCAAAGAGCTCATTTACCTCAAGGTGAAAAATGCTAGAGCAGAAGAAAGCTGAGGAAGGCAGGGAAAACCCTAACACTGTGGGGTGGTTGGTCAATAGTGCTCTAAAAAAAATCATGAATGTAAGATATCATTTTTAAAACATCAAAGCAATTAAGCAGGAACAAATGAAAATGAATGGTAGTTGAAAGTCATCCCACTGCTGCTGAAAATCTTATCCATATTCTTCTGAGGGCGTTACAAAGGTAAAAGACAGAAGGGAAATCTTTTCAAAGACACAGGACAAATAAGTGCCCAACTCCCATTAAAAGTTTTTGACTGTTTCAAATAAATCCACTAGAAAAAAATGTAGAACCTTATTTTATGCTGAAATGGGAAACAAATTGTTTTCCTCATAGCATTATGAATTGCAGTACTAAACCAAGGAGGAGAACAATTTAGATAGCCCTATCACTCAGATAGCAGAAAAAAAAAATCAGTTTTTTGCATTGAACAAGTGAGTGATGGTAATGAGAAAGGTATCAAAATGACAGTACAGAGACATTCATTGAGATAAACCTACCCATGAGGAAGGCACCCACAACATCACGATGACAGTTTTTCAGCAAGTTCATGACACAAAACTATTTGATATCCTTCACGAAGAAATTCCCTAGAGCAGCACTGAGCACTTAGCAGCACTGAGTACTCTGTCTTAATCCAACAAAGTGCAGAAAATACATGGAACAATGATTTTAAGCACATTCTTAAAGACAAGAAGGCACTGTTTGATTTGCTAGACAGTGGACAATTGTGCCTGTGCAGATTCTACTAAAGCTGAAGTTCAAATATCAGTATCATTTCTATCTAACTTCTCTGTCTGACAGCAAAGTGCCTGGAATATGTAAGAGCATAACCAAAATATCACAGGCATATCTAAGAAATTTTCACTCAAGCTCAAAATACTGATTTGCTCTAGTTTATCTAAATGGTAACAACAACAGGATGTAAAATAATGATCTTAATCCTTTCCCCCCTCCCACCACAAATCTTGGGAAAGGCTGCATTCCTGGAAGTGTGAAGAGTTGAATACACGTCTAAGAAACATGGAAACTTTCTGAGCTCTCTAGAATTCAGAAAATGAATTATACTGCAGTCTCATGCAAAAATCTTGCTCACAGGAACGTGTTCTTAGTATAAGTAGAAAGGCATATACCAGAGTGGCCCAGTTTGGCGATTCCATTGCAGAGCTGCAGACCACCAGCTGCATGGGAGGATGGACATAATCCTGGCTTGAAATGCCCCTCTGTGCCTATGATGATCAGATTACATACAGCCCTAAAATGCAAAGTCTGGGAGAGTTCACTGAGCTCTGCAATTCCATTCCAAAAAAAAAAAAAGAAAAAAAAAAAGGCAAAAAAAAGGCAACAAAAGTATGGATAAAAATTCGAAATGTCTTCTTATTTCGCTACTTTTCAACTTCAGAGATGCAGTAAAACCTGTTCTTAGCTAACTGGTAGTTCTAAGGTGATAAAATATCCTCAGATGAAAGCAGCCACATAAAAAGTAAGTGACAATAGATTGGTGTTTGTTATTTCCTGGCATACACACAACTTGTTCTCATTTATGTGGCAACAAACTGAAGAAATCTCAGCACAGTTTATAGGTAGAGAAGAAAGGAATTATTTCCTAAGTGTCATGTATACAGAGAAGGATGTGTTAAACTAAAAGGATTGCAGCAGTTAAGATAGGGAGAGAGTTAGAAGTGTTTAAACAACAGTGAGTAACTCTTCATAGGAAAATACAGCACTGCATTTTCTCTGTGCATCACAGCTGGCTCAAGTCTTCTCAGGAAGACAGAAAAAAACTCAAGTTAGATGCTCCAGGCATGAAAGGCTGGTCAGTCTGGCCACAGAAGGGGAATGGAAAGGAAAACAGATGGTGAGGTGCAGTAGCTGGAGCTAGCTCCGAGGACCCAGCTTGCTGTACCTGTTCTCTTGCTGTGAGAGCAGGATGGTGAAGAGGGTAGTACCACTGCCAGAAGCAGCCACCTTTGCAGAAGCAGCCATCACACCTTACAGTGCACTGGGACCTCATCAGCTGGCATCCATGCTGCCAGCTTTTTCGACTCAGACACAGCTCCTGGCAGCTTGTCCTGGGTGGCTGACCATTTTAGCTTATGCTTCAAGCCTGCCTTGCTGCATCTTGTTGCAGTTAAATTTCAACAATCTTAACACTGTCCAGCACTGTCCTACTGCCACTGAAGTCAATGCTAACATTTCTACTACCTTAGCGGTGCAGGATTATGTGGTGGAGAATATGGACAGACACACTTACTCCCATGACACTGAGTGGATGTTTCATCATTCACCTGAGGCTGGACAAATCTTTCACCACCATGTATTCAAGTGAAATCGCAAGCAGTGCATTTAATGGAGCAGAGTGACGTGGGCAGCAGAAATAATGACAAGGCAGTTGGATTGCTAGTGACCTGACAGTAGTGGTGTTCTCTCTCACCAGTGAAAATCTGCTGAATGGGCACTACAAAACCATAAAGCAAATGAGCCCACAGGTATTGCTGGACAGATTGTTTACTACTGCTGTTTCGGCCATGTCATTCTAAGGATTTCAAACTGACTATGCAAGTAGATAGTATAACATTTTTCTATGGCCGTCTGCAATGCTGAACCTTTAGCCTAGATAAGCAGACATCTCATTAATCTTGTTTTCCATTAAAGAAAATGAGATCACAAACAAGAATAAAGGCAGGTATCTGGAGTGCTTTTGAGGATTCGTCATAAGCCTCCTTGTGTTGAGAAATTATTTATATTTGAAGTTCTTCAGTATACGCTGTGAAATTGCTATGAGAGGGCATTTTCCAGGTATTTTGGAGGGCACATATATGGAAGACTTTTTCATCCTCAGTCTCTCCATTTTACCTCAATAACTTAGAAGTCTACTGGTGTATTTTAACAAAATATGATTAGAGATAGTTATTTCAGAGAATTTAATTGTAGTTTCATGAATATCAGTGGCCAGGTACAGGACAGATGCCACAGAAGAAAAAGGCCAGAGCAGACTCTCCATCAATAGATGCTAGAGAATCCAACCAAAAGGTGTAGACGTGAAGCAAAACATTTGACTTCAAAAGTTTTGTTGCTCAAAGAACCAAACTTTCCAGAATCAATATTTGTTATTTGTACCATGAAGTAGCAATCAAATAAATAATCGTATCAACAGCAACTTCACACCAATAATTCACAGATGGCCAGCAGCCATTAACTTTTGTCTCTATGGACTCAGGTAGCCGAACTATTCTACGGAAGAAAAATGATCCACATCATATTCTTCAAGTGGATAATTAACAAGCAAGCAGCTCAGAGTGCTCAAAACTAGTAAGGAATGATTGAGACTAGTTATCTGATATAAACTAGTCATACTGAAAAACTGCAGAGGGTTTAACCTCCTCTTCATCCTGTCAGGAGTATGGAAAGCAGATTCAGAAGATCTGTCCTACAAGAGTTTAAGCCTGATTACACATACAAATTCATGATTGAAAAATATAGAACTGAGTACTTTGTGAAGACAACAAATTGTCTTAGTTTTTCACACAGTTTTATGAGAGAAAGAAAGTCCTCCAAGAGTATGCTTAATCTTCCAAGGTCTTTTTCTGGAGAAATAGCTTTGACTCTTCTTGCGTCCTGATAGCTCAATGGGAAGCCTGGGCTCAAGCTATTATCACTGGACCCATAACAAAGTAAGAAAAAGTGCTTCTCTCATGTCTTCTGTCCACACATCATCCTTTCGGTGCACTTCAGTTCACAGTGATAAAGTGGTCCTTCAAGAACTGTATGTATAGAGAGATTAGTATTATAGTATGATCTCTTACTGCAGAAAATTGCCTAACTAGTTGCAGAAGTCTTTAGCATTATAGCGAGATCTCTTCAGAAAAATAGGTTTAGATTTAGAGATTTATAGATTTGGCTATAAATCAAAATTCCATACCAGAGTCATTTCATTCCAGCAACTGGAAAGATGGATTTATGTATGTGCCAATTAGACAAACAGAATTTTTCAAGTCAACAAAGGCGGCAGCTACTATGCTCAGAGTTCCTTGGGAATCATATATATTTCGTCAAAGATTATTTTTATTACTATTTCAATGAAACACCTGAGTGCTTGCAGCCCAGAAGGCCAACTGTTGCCTGGGCTGCATCAAAAGAACTGTAGCCAGCAGTTCGAGGGAGGTGATTCTGCCCCTCTACTCTGCTCTGGTGAGACCTCACCTGGAGTCCTGCATCCAGCTCTGGAGCCCTCAGCACAGGAAACGCATGGACCTGTTGGAGCAGGTCCAGAGGAGGCCGCAACGATGATCAGAGAAGAAGAAAAGCTGAGAGATGGGGTTATTCAGCCTGGAGAAGGCTGCAGGGAGACCTCATTGCAGCCTTTCAGTACTTACAGGGGGCTTATAAGAAAGAAGGGGACAAACATTTTAGCAGGGTCTGTAGAGATAGGACAAGGGGTAATGGCTTTAAATCATTAGAAGGTAGATTCAGACTAGATATAAGGAAGGATTTTTTTACATGAGGGTGGTGAAACACTGGAACAGGTTGCCCAGGGAGGTGGCAGATGCCCCATCCCTGGAAACATTCAAGGTCAGGTTGGATGGGGCTCTGAGCAGCCTGGTCTAGTTGAAGATGTCCACGGTCATTGCAGTGGGGTTGGACTAGATGACCTTTAAAGGTCCCTTCCAACCCATATTATTCTATGATTCTATGACCTCATGTACTTTACTTGTTTGCTGTTATAGCTGTCTTCTAGATTACAGTTTATGTAGCTAGGCAAAACTTTCAGATTATCTGATTATTTTTTCTGCTCTGGAAAGAAACAACATATCAAAAACCACACTGAGTTTCTTCTTATAAATCTAAGGCCCAAAATACTCCTGTTCTGCTTGAAGGCTAGGAAAAAAAGAATATTGTATTTGTATTTAAAAATGTATTCTTCTTAGTTATTTATTTCCCTTTTTGCCTTCACAGTATATGCTTCTACAGAATTTCATTGCTATTGAAGCTGACAAGGCAAAACCTGATCTGTTTTTACAGATATTTAAAAGTATGAAATATGATTTCTTAACTGCTTAATGAGTTTGAAAACGAATAAGTCAATTCATTACTTTGTAGTACAGCTCGTCAACTAATCCTTACCCTTTTATTTTCTTTCACACTCTAGTTGTCTAAAAAGATTCCAAACTCTATAGATAGTGAGATGTGAAGCACGGTCACACCAACTTACGGTTTAAATATATGGTAAACAAAACCATTATTCTCTACCATAAAGACAGCATTTATATTGACTAATGAAAAAAATCGGCTATGTACAACCAAAACCATGGCATAACAGCAGACACCAGAACCTTACATGGCTATTCCAAGCGTTTAGGACTTAATTCTTTCAAAGTGATGAAACTGTGACACAAATTATCCATATATAATTTAGTGCTTCTGTAAAGCTAGACCTTTAAGAGTCCTTCATACTCAGAAGCCAGTTTGATATGTCTGTATTATAAGGAAGAATTATGTCGGGGACACAAATAACTCAATTATTTCAGCATGGCATTGTATGCTAAAGGTTTTCAGTGCTTACTCTCTTATGAAAGAGAGAATCCTTACTACTTTGAAGTCAGGGAGGTTTTCTCATTGCCTTCATTGGAAGAAGGATTGAATCATCATTAAACTTCAAGTATTTAAGAGCTACTGACTGCAGTGAGAACCAAGGGAGATACAGCATATTCACTACTTCTTAATAGATTTTAATCTCAAATTAAATTAATTTCCTAAGTATTATATTCTGCAGCAGTGAATTCCTAAGTGCCATAGCTGCACCCAAAAAACTTTACAGGAAATAGATATTTCTTTTAAAAGGGAATTAGGATTCACAGGCCTGAGAGCCCAGATATACTCTTTTGGCTTCTATTTCCATATAATTTACACTCTTCCTCTTGTTTCATACTCTGTTCCTTTCTTGGGTTGCAGTATTCTCTTCTTATAGTTTTTGTTCCCCTCTGTAAGAGGAAGATTGAGCTAAAACACTGGAGGTTCATCAGCAATCCACTAACCGCTCTCTGCTGTAAACCCTAAAATATCAGACTCCATGAATCAATTTTCTTTCATTCTCTGCTGCAGGCATAACTGCTAATGAAGTTGCCAGGTCTGTTGAGATTCTAAAGATTTATTTGTTCTAATGAACATAATGTCCAGACAGAGAGTTATTGTTGCTTTACCCTGACAGTTTTATTTGTGAAGCAGAATACTGGAACTTACGGAAGCTTAGCTCACTCAATACATCATTCCTGAAACTTAGTTAAAAGCTTAATGCAAACTTCATTTAAAGGAGAGCAACTGCCTTTAACATGCAAATATTTTATAAATAAATTGCCATAAAACACCTAAGTGAATTATTCTGTCATATAATCGCTCTAAGGAAAGTTGTGGGCTGACTTCCTTGTCCCTTAATCAATCCAAACCACAACAGTCAGTGTTAGAAATGTCCCTTTAAATATCCTGCCCTGTTCAGTTTGTGTCCCTATTGCTTCTGTTACTCTTATTTGTGTTCAGCTGCATCAAGGCAAACGTGGGACTCAAATTTGGATATGGGATGTAAAAATAAAATTTGAGACAACAGACCGATTTCCTACCTCTGGCAATAAATAAAACCTCTGATTGTACAATAGCAGCACTAAGATTCACTTGGCAAGCGAGGAAAAACACTGTACAAGGTGCTGTCTGTCCATATTTAACTTTAGCTTAATGCCAACAGACTGGTTCTCTCGTGGTTCTTCGACCCTGACGAGGATTGCACATCCCAGCAATTGCCAGTCTTGGCTGTGAGCTACCACAAGGGAGGGATTCATCACCACAATTTCAGGGAACAAATTAAATACGGACTGCCTATTGAGAGCTGTTAGTCATCAACCCACATGCAAAACTTTGATCCTGTTATCCATAGTCAGAGTCATCTCATGAGTTCCAAGAACTGCAAACTTAGTTACTTCTAATTTATTTTTAGGAAATTTAAACAAATAACTGTTTTCAAATTCAGCTTTGAAAAAAAAGCACCTCAAAATTAAAACAATAAGAAATCAGTATGACTACCTTCTAACTATATGGCATAGTTTAGAAAAACAATACTCTAATCTGAAAAGACCAGGAGGAAAATTATTGAGGCAGACAACAGACCTTTTGGAAACTGAAAGCTCACACAGAATGTTTCCAAATCAAAAGCAGCAAAATTTAAAATTTTGAGAAAATACAAATGAAAGTCCTAAAGTGAATGTAAAACTCTGTTTCTAAGTGACTGTTTTTCTTTCTTGGAAGATCCTGTATAGAAAGCGAGTTGTTCACTTCTGCAGAGATTGATTTGATTGATTCATTGACCCCCTCTCAAGGGCTGTGACCAGCGGTACAGAGTGTAGTTGGAGGCCTGTAGCTAGTGGTGTTCACCAGGGGTCAGTACTCAGTCCAGTCTTGTTCAACTTATTCATCAATGACCTGGATGAAGGGATGGAGTGTACCCCCTGCAAAGTTTGCTGCTGACACAAAACTGGGAGGAGTGGTGGATACACCAGAAGGCTGTGCTGCCATTCAGCACGATCTGGACAGGTTGGAGAGCTGGATGGAAAGGTACCTGATGAAGATCAGCAATGGCAAGTGTAGGGTCCTGCACCTGGAGAGGAATGACCCCATGCACCTGTACAGGCTCAGGGCTGACCTGCTAGAGAGCAGCTCTGCGGAGAGGGACCTGGGTGTCCTGATGGACAAGTTGACCATGAGCCAGCAGTGTGCCCTGGCTGCCAAGAAGGCCAATGGGATCCTGGGGTGCATTAAGAAGAGTGTGGCCAGCAGGTCGAGGGAGGTTCTTCTCCCCCTCTACTCTGCCCTAGTGAGACCCCATTTGGAGTACTGCATTCAGTTCTGGGCTCCCCAGTTCAAGAAAGATGAGGAACTACTGGAGAGAGTCCAGCGGAGGGCTACGAGGATGATGAGGGGACTGGAGCATCTCTCCTGTGAGGCAAGGCTGAGGCAGCTGGGCTTGTTTAGCCTCAAGAAGAGAAGGCTGAGAGGGGATCTTACAAAATGCTTATAAATGTCTTAAGGGTGGGTGTTAAGACGATGGGGCCAAGCTCTTTTACGTGGTGTGCCCAGCGACAGGACAAGGGGCAATGGGCACAAACTGAATCATAAGAAGTTCCGTCTGAACATGAGGAAGAACTTCTTCACTCTGAGGGTGACGGAGCACTGGAACAGGCAGCCCAGAGGGGTTGTGGAGTCTCCTTCTCTAGAGATATTGAAAACCCACCTGGACAAGGTCCTGTGCAGCCTTCTGTAGGAGACCCCGCTTTGGCAGGGGGGTTGGACTAGATTATTCGCAAAGGTCCCTTCCAACTCCTACCATTCTGTGATTCTGTGATTTCTTTATGAAAAAAAGTCAGCAACCAGAATGAGTCTAGAAAGTGAAAAAACGCCTGAAGGTGTTAAATCCTACTTTGATGAGACTGACTCCAAAAACTAAAAATAACAAATTTGTTTTAATTTTTTCAATATACAGCATTTTGGTAGGAACTAGGTAAGGAAAAGCAAATTTGATTTATTAAATCTTTCAATAAAAAAAATATTTTTTTTTTTAAATCTGAATTTGCCAGTCAAAAAGTTAACATCCTGAGCATCAGAAACATTTGACATTTATTGGACCTTAACTCTTAGCTTGATTTGAAGCAAAATTGCTTACATCTTCCAGCAAAAACAGGCTTTTCTGGAATGAGTCCATGCTGCTACAAACACCTGACCAGAACAGACTTTAGGTGGTTGGTCTCCTCCTCTCACAGGTAACTCTAGCAACACATACCAGATACCAAACAAGCTCTGTCTTGAAACTAGTTTGATGTCTCCTTTTCCTCCTTAGCCCCCCAAGACATCCAAGTAGTCCTACTTGAAAATATTTGCCAGTGAATCTTGAAATAGAAAAATCAGAGCAGAACAAGCAAAATGCTTGAGTTTAATAATACACATTTTCCAGAATATAAATGTATGAAAGTCAACATTTATGACTCCGCAGAGGGAAGATACATAGCACTGCTGTGAGGCAGGAAGACTTTTACGAGTTTGGGATTGCTGCATTACTCAGGGAAGAACTACATTCCAATAAAATCCTTTACACCCTTTCACATTGCTGTGTGGTCTGAATACACTTTCTCTTGAAAAAATAACATTTTAGAGTGTTTCTAAAAGTTCTATTATTTTTTGTCTTTATCTTGTGAAGGAAAAAACTCTAGCCATAATGAGTGAAACACAGAAGGAAGAGAATATGACAAGGCCTATATTTAGGACACAGAAAGAGAAGACATTGAATAAAAACATTGCGCTCCTCTCTGTGTTTTCTGTGTAATTGCTACTTACCCAACCATTCTCTTTGCTTAAAATAAGAGAGGGCTTGGTCCAACTATACGACATTTCCCCCATACATCTAGTCCTACCTGATCTTACACTAGAATTGGCTCACTAAGAATGTGGTGCTCTTAACAGTTCCAAAAAAAAGTGCATTTTGCTTAGTGGTCCCCCATTACTCTTTTATTATAATCTTCCCTGAAGCTGAGCATTATTCTCCCAATCCCAAATTATCAAATCATATTCATGCTTTCACTGTTCTGTGAACAATGCTTAAAATCTGTGTTCAAATTCTTTTACTTCCTATGCTTTACTTACAAAATAGTTTAAAATGTCTCAAACCAAAAGTCATTTGTAGGCCATATCCTTCCCCTCCCCTTCCTAAGAAAGCACTTCCCCAAGAAAATCAAAAACCAACAAATCAAGAACAATTCAAGTCCAGCCAACTTGAGTGCTTTCGGTTTTCCTTTCCCTGTTCCTTTGTTCAGTTACTAAACTGAATATTGCAACTAACCTTTGCCAGAGTCAAAGTACAGTGCGTGGTTCTACATATTACTCCAGGGGTGTCACCTACAACATAAAACACATCATTTTCTGTAAAAGCTCTTCACTCAGCAGTCTCTAATGGCTTGATTTGTCATTTGAGATGCAAAGCTGAAGAGAAGAGAAAAATAGAAAATTTTTTTTTCTAATAAGTGATGACACTAGTTTCTGTAGGATGTACTCCCCTCAGCCAAACTCCAGGCAATGACAGAGTTGCTCTACAGACACATAAAACTGGCCTCCAACAATAATGTTATTTGAAGAATTCACAGAATATCTCATATGTATCTCCAACGAAAGTAACCACTTTCATTAGACAATATAAGATAAACAGGTGGTCAATAAAATACAGCAGAGTTCCACAAACCTGGGAGAAAACACATGTTCTTGTTCAAGGTCATGGATCAAGTATGAGCTCCTGTTAAATTAAAGTTACCCTTTTGAGATGCTTAAATTATCTGTGCCGTGTGGATTGGGACCATTGACAGCTGATGAGAAAATTACTTCTGTGCTACCTCAGGGGAATTGCCACACCTATTAGACCTCAGTGGAAATGAGATAAGTTTGCTTTAAGCTCCTTCCGGGCTCTATGCCAGAGCTTGGCAGAGTGCATTAAAGAAACAGAGCTCCCAGGCTAGCAGTCACTTAGGCTTGCATTTGGTGTTTGACAAGCAATGCCTAAATGACATAAAGGAGAAAAAAAAGTGCCTTGCTTTGATTAGATGAATCATAGTACACTGTCTTAAAAAGAGGTAATTTTAAGACACAAACATCTCCTTATTTGCAAACAAGAACTGGTAAATAAGAAGATGGCATGGGGTGTGCAAGCAAAGCTGAATCAGTAAAGAACCCAAAGTTATCAATTTAGCAGCCACAGGTTACAAAATATTATGTAAGATTACTATAGCTCCTGATGTGTAATTTCTCAAATGCACGTCAGATTCATCATAAATAATAAACCAGTGCATAAATGTAGCTTATATCTTGGGGGATAATTCCACATATTTTTTCACGTGTAGGTCATCAGTTGTCATTTTAATGTCTGCATTACGGTCTTCTAAATCCCTCAACACTGGCGGTCCATTTCTACATAAATAATGCTGCACTCCCATAGCTCGCTGAGTTTTCCAGGCAATAGTTGCGTGTAACAGAGCAGAATAGCTTTCCTGAATAGTCATACAAAAAGCAGGGAAAGTGTAATTTTATTCTAACATTGTATGAGAATAATAATATAGTTCCTGAAGTTGTTCCCTCTCCCTACTTTGCAGCAGAGCTTCCTGTAAGGACCCCTGCAAGAGGACCTGAATTCTCATGTCACTGCTAGCTGGCACAGACCACACTGCAACTGGGAAATCCTGCAGCTAAATCCCTACTTGTTTTAAACCTGTGTGATTTGGACTCGACACTGGTGTGTGGGAATGCCAAGCATTCATGCTGTCTTTTCTCTGAACATTCTGGGTACAGGGTAGAACTTGTCCAGTTTAAGATTATGCAGAATGAAGCTCTTAGACAAAACAGAGGTTCTCTTTAAGTCTTACCAGATTCTGCTGCTTTCTATCTATTTTGTCTTGACAGGAATGGCTTGGCTCCAGGAAAGGGAATTCACAAGGTATTCTTAAAGTCCCCTGAATGATCCTGCCCTTTCTTCATCTTCTTTCCACCTCCTACTGGCTAAGTAGGCTTTCCATCGTGCCTTACCTACCTCTTTTCCTAGTCCTTAACTTTCCTTTCTTAGAGATCTATAGGCTCTGAACTCTGCCATTAACTCCAGTAGGGTCCTAAAAATTGACTGTTGAAAAGTAAAAATTCCTTTATGAATCTACTTTGCACACTCCCAGTAGGGCTTGGATTATGTACTCCACAGGACTATGATGGTCATAAAATGGCACAAATATTATTTTGCTTGTGCTTTATAAGCTATCAGTGAAACTCTTGGCAACAGATCTCAGATTAAATATATGCTTTTCTTGAATGATATCAGTCAGATAGTTCTGCTAAGACATCTCAAGCTACCCAGCTAAAGCTTACTACATTATTTATTAGAGCAATAGTAATAATCATCAACAATGTATTTATAGGCTTGTTTTACTTTCTTTTCATCTAGGCAAAGCTAGATAGCTTCTTCCCGAGTTTGCTGTTAAGCCTGGGTTTACTAAGGCTCTACAGAAACATTTTATTTCCAGGCAAGGGCATTAAAGGTTTATGTGTGGGGCTTTTTTCTGTTTTGCCTTAAATTTATCTTTTATTAAAAAGCCACAAGAATAAATTAGTGGATAAACAGTACAGAAGTACTGTAAGCCCTTGGCTCATGGGGTCTCAGCTATCATCTCACTGTGGATTTTAAAATGACAAACAACAACATGCAAGTGAAAATAACATGTCATTTCTCCTCTCACCCACCTCTCGGTGAGTGGAATTGCCATTAAAAAAAAAGAAAAAAAAAATCAAGATAATTTGTTTTCACTTGACAGCGGGAACTAAAAGGACATTAATGTTGCTGTCATCAGCAATATCTTGGATTCCCCCACAGTGCTGTATCTGCCTGACAGAAGGGGACACTTGCAGAGCTACAGACAGAGAAAGTCAAGCTCAGAGAGCAAATGGGCATTGCTTATACTTTCAGCAAGCATCAACAGATATTTCATATTTGAGCTTAAACCTAGGAAAGGGATATAGGATGAGGAAATTAAACCCATTTCCAGACACTGCAGCTGACATTCATCAAATGATCAGCAACACTACATGTTTTTTCCATTAGCCAACTGTAAACATACATGGCAACGTGTTCTCGTACATTTTTGTTTGTATAAAACAGTGACAACTATAGTTGTATAACTGATAATCTCACAGATCAAAAATGTTCCTGCATCCTTCCGATTCAAGGCAGTTAATTTCCACCTGTGAGACTTCTGTCATCTGATGTCGGAGCTGTAGACAGTATGAAACAGCAAAGAGGTACTAAATAGTTCAGTTCTGTCATAACGGTCCACTACTGTGTCTACACATAGATCAATCATCTGCTGAGCCATGTCTCCTTCCTGTTTTCCTCAACATCCATCCGAAAGTTCTTAAGTATAAGGCAGGATCAAGATGTAAGTTAGTCAAATTTAATTTAAAGCTGGATGTCCTACAGCTCAACAAGAGGTGGAGAAAAGTATTTAGTATTATTGGTTCCCATTCTGTCCATGCTCAGTTAGGTTCCCAAAAACTACAATCTCTGTGCTCCTACTTTAGTGAGGTCCACATCAGGAAATGCTACAAAGCCTTTCAATTTCCAGAATGCTAGGCATCATCCATCTTTTCCATCTTACGTGAACTACTCTGTTGGTATGTCTTTTACCTCTGACTCCCTCCCCATGGCTTCATCAACATATTGCACTGCAGGATATGATCATAGCATAACGCAGGTTATATGGACTCTCATCTGGTCTCTAATCCAACGTCCTATTCCACCAGGTGAGCTAAAAGGTCGGATCAGGTTACCCAGAGCTTTACACAGTATGGTCATGAAAACATCAAATGTACAACCTATTTCGGCAATCTATTCACTGTCTTCGTTCTGACAAAGTTTCTCATATCCAGTCAGCAACTCATATAGGTGCAAGCATAATTCCCACTGCACCTTACCATCTAACATTCTGAAGCAGGTTCCTAGTTCTTCGTGACTGGTCATACACAGACTCCGATAGTCTCCCTTTAGAAATTAACGGAAAGTTTACCTTCAAATTTTCTACTATTTAATGTTTATTACCTGATGTATGAATTAAATGTTCTTACCTATAAGATCTGGCTAACTTTTCCACACAAATCAAAGTTATTTTTCATGGTTAAAGAAGGTAAATCTGATCCATGTTCTTGCAGTGTAACCCTGTATCATTGGTTTATTAATCTCTGCATAAAGTATTTAGAAAAGATATTTGTTGTTTGCAAGAAAAAAGACACTGAGGCTTTTCATTTATTTCCTTTCAGTGTTCTTCCTAGAATGTACCTAGATTTCCAAACAGTGCTATATACTTTGGAGAATGTAATTCTGAATAAGTTTTGAACTACACTAAAACCCAAATGAAATCTCCGCACTATTACAATGTACATAGTTGAACCAGGCTGTCAGAAAGCCGAATGAAAAGTCCCTGTATCCTCGCCTTCAATTCCAGGTCAAGCTGGAAGGGCATTAGGGTACTCTAAATTGTATCAGCTACCATGTCCTTCAGTATTACTTATACTAGAAGTTCCAGGAGAAAGATATAAAGAACAATCTCTTCTGCTCCTGGTTACCTGGGATTTCATCACTTTAAAAGAATCCTCCACTGGAACTAATGAAAGTGGAAAAATCCACCCACAAGACCTGCAATAGTGGCTAGGCATAAAAAATCTGATCTGTGTCAGGCATTACTTTGGTTGTTTACTATATATAAGATTGATGCAACAGAAAAAACTGAATCTCTGCAGACAGCCTGCAGAACACATCAAAAATGTTACGCGAACATCCATTTGCTTTGTTCATACTCCTTTTTGTTTGCATTTACCAGACACTCCAGTGAAAAAATCTTTCCTAGCACAAGTCTTTGCAAAGATTTAATATGGTATGCTAAAATTGCAAATGAGGAATGGTACACTAATATGTGATTCACATTGCACTTTGTTATGTCATTTGAAGAGAGGACAGGAAAGTTGCCACATGCCTTCTTTAAATGAATATTCATAATTGAGCATTACTGACTTTAAAAGATAAATTAGAATGCCTACAAATAATTGGGTAATGTATAAATTGGAGAACAGTGGATTAAAGAGAGTTAGACAAATGGATACACTCCAAAATTAAAAACACAACTTTGTTTTTGAGTGAGACGGCTAAAACCTTGCTTCTTTTATTTTTCATGATGTTTAACAACTATCAATGAACAAACTGTCTAGGTTGGCCATCCTCAGCCCCATACCATTGAAACTTTCTTTCACTTTCTTGCAAAGGGGCATATGTGTGTCCTGAATGCTGTATGTGTGAGAACCTGAGGTTTCCTGCTCCTCCAGGATACTAAATAGGACAAAGAACTTACACTTACTTGTGGGAAGTGGTCATTTTCTGACTCTCAGCTTGGTTACACACCAGCCAAAAGCTATAAATAAATCACAGCCTGGCATACTGTGCTTTAACACTGCCCATAGTCCCCAGTTAATTAACAAAGTGAAAGAGTCCAGTGACCCTCTTGTCTGTCTAACTTCCATGAGATATTCTTTCCTTGCCTCCAAAACTTGCAAACAAAGCAAAATACCAATAGTATTTCATAAGCACGAGTTCAAGAGAGTATGCTGTTACATGACTATGAAAAAATTGATTACTGTTTACCATAAGACATTTCCTTACAGAGGGTGTGCGGAGAGCCATTGAGACTCATCACTCACAAGGCTTAGGCAAGAAAAAAATCTGACTTCTTTCTGCTTAAATACAGTACAAGAAGGAAGGTGACTATCACTGAAAGAATCTCCAGGCCAAAGCTACTGCAAAGGAAGAGCAAGAGTGCTTTCTGAAAGAGTGTCTGTGTGGACCTACCATGCGCAGCTGTCTTGTGTAGCTGGCCAGGAACAGGGTGCACATCTGTAGCGTAGCTACTGGAAGGAGTCTTGGGGAGGGCAGAGCAGAAGGAGGGGGCTCAGACAGCCCAAAGCAGAGCTAGGCATCCTTGAATTATAGGCTATGTTAGACATGAACAACATCTGGAAGCCAAATTTTTATAGTGAATTTGCAGGAAATTTTGTGTGTATGCATGTACAAGCGCACATTTGCTCGTGTCAGTAAAGCTTCCTGCTTGATTCATTGCTGGTACATGCAAATTGCTTTCTTCATATATCTACTGAGTGCTATCAATATACAGTCTCTGACAGCCATGAACTGTGACTCATATCTAACTCATTTTTTTTCCCTTGAGCACAAGCATTAGATTTTTCTTATTGCTCTGTGTGGTCCTAAAGGGCCAAATTTTGAAATATTTTAATCAGGAAACATATCTGTTGTAATCTGTTAGAACCAGGCATTTACAAGTAAGAGACTTTTTTGACCTCAGTAGAGTGATGGAGAGAGAGAGAAATTAATTGTGACTTTAAATTTAGCCTCAATAAAAACACAAGCAAAGGAGAATGTTGCTTTTTGAGGGAAATATCATCTCTTTAGACACTTCAGGCTTAATAGGGTCTGGAACCTTGGCTTGCCCCACAGAAAGGAATATGTCCTAACAGAGCAGAGTTGTGTTTAGTGGACATGGGGCCTCTCTGAGTAGAAACCTAAGAGCCTGTATTGATTTCCTACAGCAAGAGAATACAGCATTCCCTCATGTTAAAGTCAATTCTGTTTGATACTTTTTATCTGGCTGAGACACGTTGACATTGAACTTTGTTCAATATAAGAAGATTTAGACTCCTATTCGTGGCCACTGTCAGAGAGATTTCCTGTATCTTTTGGCTGAGAGCAGGCAAGGAAAGAAGACAGCCTCTGAGAATTACCTACCATTAATAATGTGATATTTCCAGGTCTTGACACTGTGTTATAGTTTAACTCTGAAACTGGCAAATAAGCACTAGACAGCTGCTTACTTACCCCTCCCCTTCCCACACAGTGGGATGTGGAGGAGAAGTGGACAAAAGGGAAAATTCGTGGGTTGAGATAAACACAGTTTAATAAAATAATAAAGGAAAAATACTAATACTAGTAATAATATTATTAATAGTAATGATAACAACAATAATGAATATGCAAAACAAAGTATACACAATACAACTTTTCTCATCACCCAATGACCAAACTGCAGCCAGTCCTTGAGCAGCGATTGCAGAATGTCAAACTCATGAATTTTTGAGAAATTTCATAAAACTCCTGAAAAAAACCAAACTCCTAGAAATGTTTGAAATCCCAGGCAACAGAGGATTCGAGCTCCTGGAAAAAATAAGACCAGGTAGCGTCCTTCCCCCTGGCCAGCCCTCATTTATAAACTGAGCTTGCAGTCTATAGTATGGAATATTTGCATTGGTCAGCTTGGGCTAGCTGTCTGGCTACGTTCATTAGCTGAATATGAGAAACTGGAAAAAGTCCTTGATATTATAGCAATAACTGAAAACATCAGTGTTATCAACATTCTTCTCATACTAAATCCACATCACAGCAGCTACTGGGAGGAAAATTAACTCTATCCCAGTCAAAATCGGGACACACTGAATGTCACACTAACATATTCCCTGAAGAAACCTCATTACCTAGCTGACATTGACACAGGTGAGATTCATAATAATGCATTCCGGAGTCTTAAGAAGGCTTTCCCACTCACCTTCCCAGTTCTGCATCTGCTTCCGCAGAGACAAGTGTTTTGATAGACCTCAAAACTGTCACATAACATGGCTTGCAACTTTCATATTTTCAGTCAGTTTTTCCTTCCTTGCCGTGGTAGGCTTAACTATACCCACCCACTACTACTTCTATTTCAGGGAGCTGTTCTATGACTAACTTCTCTTAAAGAGTGTGTTGTAATAGAGATCAGATGTTAAGAGACTTAAACACAAGGACCACAAGCTGTGGCAAGCAGAGAATGGAGCCCTAAACATTTCTGTGCTAAAATTCAGTATAGAGTGCAGGGATGAAAGGCAGAAAGTGCCCATCATTCCCCTTTCTCCTTGCTGTGCTCCTTCTTCCCCAAACCACTTGTGTTTGTTTCTGTTCTATAAAATCACATTTGACAATCTTCCTCCTAGTCAAGTTTTTCTTCTAGATAGAAAAAAGGGTGATAATTATAAATCCTGTTCCAGCCTGTCAGTTTATTTATCTTGAACATCCATGCACACAAAATCTAAGTCCTTCAACATAATGATGTGCATCCTACTTTTATTTTTGGATCTTGGTAAGTGGCATCAAATATCAAGAATTACTTATATCCCACCTTTTAACACTACTAACAAGCACTCAAATGTCCTGTAAGAACAGACTAAGCAATACTTTTATTATGAGCTAAAATACTTTGCAGATAAAAAAGTTTGTATTTGAACATGATCTCAAAAACAAATAATCTATACACCTCCCATCTTATTTTAATAAGTGGAACAAGTTTGGGTTCTTAGGTCCTTCAGATTAGAGGAGATTTATCATGTAGTTGTCAGACAACCCTAATTCTGTAATCAACAGGTGAAGAAGCAGTAGAACTGTCACAAATCTTAATTGAGTTCTTGGACTAAAACACTCTTCTGTAGGGAGGTTAAAGATTAAAGCCTGAAGCAAGGCCTGAATTTCTTTTTAAGAGTCTAAAATGAAATGTCTACTGATATGACACTAGGCATCACTTACTTTACAAACAAACCACTAATATCACATACCAGACCAAATATCAATAGAATTCCTCAGTGGAACCGTGGATACTCATCAAAATTCCCATATATGAAGCTCACTCAGCATTTTCTTAATTCATACCAAGTCCTCAGAACACTGAAATTTAAATGCTTGAACCGCAGGCTACACTGCAGTTCTCTAATTAGCAAGCATTCACGGAATGTGCTGCCCTGCAACAGAACACATCCTACAATGGCTCATACTATGAGTGGGAAGGTAACAGACACATTTATTAGCACAAATTAACTTGATGGTAATGAAGAAGCTTCTCTGTCAGTGATATCACAAATTAAATTATCTGCTACCTCACTAGTAATGAGCAATAAATAAGATACACATTTGCATACAAATAAAACAGCACAAGATCAGCTTAAAGATGTCCATCTTGGAATCTCTGGCATAGTAGCATTCACTCTTTTAACTCTGATACTATTTGTTTGTAGGTAAACTAGATCTTCAGTATTATCTTAATTAAGCTTTTAAAATTTAATTTCCTTTTTCAAAGGAGAGTATCTTGGGCACTACACAGTGTGTTTTCATTAACAATGCAGCAGCTTCAACAGACTACTTTCAAGATGAACAGAAAACAACAACAAAAAGAGCTCTATCAGGCACTGGCCCTGTGGGGGGAGGGAGGAGTACTGTGCAATACAAGTCTTTCAGACAGTCACCCTAAAACACAACAGATTTCCCAAAGGAAGTCAGTTACTAAGTGATTAAGATGCAAACTATGTTTTAAGGCAACATAGTTTATTTACATTAAACTTTGCGTTTGTAGGCAAATGTTAAAGACTGTAAATACTTCTATCAAGAGTTCTTTTCAGTTTTTTTTTACATTTTAAGATTTAACTGAAATTAGACCCGGTTGTTTTTTTACTTTGAAAACAATTGAAGAGACTGGCAGATAATTTTCCTGAAATTAGTTAAAACAGAACAGGGTTATCAACTGTAGTAGCTCATTCAAATTGATTCCAAGACCACTCTTGGCAGCTCAGTAATTAACTGCAGATGCAATACTCTTACTTGGCACTTGCTAGAACTGTAAATTCAAAAAGATTCAAGACAATGAGTGATCCAAATGGGAAAAGTACGATGAATTTATAAAAACTTTTATAAAGTGCAATGAATCTTTGGTGTCAACGAAGATTGTAAAATACAGAAATATTAATCTTTTTTTTCCTCCCATACCTTCCACGTGATTCTGGACCTTCCACTTAAGCACAGAAGGTATAATATCCCATGAGTCACGACTGAGAGTTATACATGAATGGGCAGCAATTGAGCTTAAAATTTTACAGCTCACAGGACACAACACTAATATACTTTGAACAATTGCAGATAAGGTTTGTATCTATCATGCTGATGTTTTAGTTCAGGTACTTCACATATTATGCAGTTTTTTCCAGTTAACATGCTATTGTAATGAAGTATGTTATTGCAAAACAGTTAATCATCCATTCTTTTGGCAAGTAGATAACACAAAAACACCACTAGTTATCTGCCAATCCTCTGTTAATACAAGTGATGTCAGAATAGAGATAAAAAATAATGCAGGTCTGAGCAGTTTCAGCCAAGGAGGTAAGCCTAATGACAATAGCAGATTGGAGAATAGCAGTATATTTTCCTCAGTTAGGATTTTCAGGATTTACTGGAAAAATAATATCTTAGCAGCCCTAGTCACCTGAGGCATAAAAATAAATATATGTACCTTTTGTTACAAGGTGAAAACTCAATAGATAAGGAAACCAACTAACACATAGTTCACAATGCTATTTAAGATAAAAAGAAAAAGGTAATGACCTTAGTAGATTTTAATGCCTTCACCCAATTGTGCTGGACAAAGCTGTTTGGCTGTAATTTAGGGAAGATTAACATTATTTTAGATGCACTAGAGTTTAAATAATACACTTCTTACAAAAAGTCCATATTTTTCTTTCCCTGCTTAGTAGGAAGATTCCAGCAATAATCCTGATTTTATGGAGCCATATTTCTTTCTACATGAGTAGCAAGAAAAGTCATCTTAAATACTGTAGTAGTTTTGAGAAAGTTCTTGTCTCCTGTTTAATAAAGACAATGAAACAATTCACAGACTGCTTCTGTTGGAAAGAAAAGCTATTTTGCGAGAACTGCTTTATAAAGTGATGAAACTAGGCGAACACTGGAAGAACATGACAAAATATATTTGGTTGAATTGATGCCGTGAAAAGCCGAAATTGAAGACTCAATAGTCGGCAGACTATTAAGCAGGTATTCTTTAATACGGCGCCGGGCACACGGGGGATCTCTCCTCCAAACGTGTGCACCGAAGAGACACAGTTACTA
>Ga0065711_1029926_pt1 | contig 34308 bp, 28 predicted proteins | sample Hoacrofraction12_FD_59098 | JGI IMG/M metagenome (GOLD analysis project Ga0065711, IMG submission 59098) | Hoatzin crop microbial communities from Cojedes, Venezuela - Epithelial fraction 12 v2 (version 2) | ecosystem: Host-associated > Birds > Digestive system > Esophagus > Crop | place... | reverse complement strand
CTGTTTTTTTTTTTTTTTTAAAAAAAAAAAAAAAGAATTCATACTATATTTTTAAAAAGTGTTTAACAAGTCACATTTTGAAGTCTTTATTTCAAGATATGAAATAAATTATTAAATCCATCTTTATTGAAACCTGCCTTCCTGGTGTTGGCGTGTGCTCTGACCTCAGCAGTCTGCAGTGAAACTGAAAGGATCTCCTTTGAGAGGTGTTTGTGAGATGGCTTTTTTCCTTCGAGAATGAGGTGCAAATGTGTGACCAAGCACACTTGCCATCGCTGGGAAAGTGGCTGTGGCTTCTGGGGGCAAGAATGACAGATCTGCTAGGAAGTAAGCTTGGGATCTAACTGTGTGTATTAAATCTAACCAGAGGTGGAGAGCAGGCGGGATCTGGACAGAATCCAGGTCTGCCCTTGACTTGTCCTGTATAACCCCTTTAGAATTCAGAAGGAATTATCTATTAATACATATAAGGGTGGACATGCATGAGTGAGTGAGAGCTTGATCAACTGATGTGGGATTTCCATAGTGAGGTGTTGACTCATCTCTCTTTTTGTGTGGAAAGCTATTTTCCAGCCTTAGAAACACTAGTTCCCATTTGGGGAAGGCATTGAAGCACTTGTATGAAGTGATTTTCCAAGGAGGGATTTTCTCCATAGTCAAGTCCTGTGTAAACTTGAAATATATTTGATTTAGGCAAGGGGGGGGAGAACAAGTAGTGAAGTAGTTTCAGGTGCTACTGTCTGTGTGTAATATGTTGCACATGGAGACCCTGTTCTGTTGGTCCTTAGGCAATACTGAGATAAAAAAACAATACAAACACCTGCACTTGGATCCATCTGCCAAGTTCTGTAGCTTTACACTCCCTTTTCTATAACTTAAAAATAGGGAAGAGGAGGCAGGTTTTTTTGCTGTGCTTTGGTTGCTGTGTTGAAAGAGACGTACAAACAGCACGAGCTGCCAAAACGAAGGAGACAGTGAAAACTGTCCTTATGTGCTGGGCTGTTGCGTGCACAGACAGGTTGGGGGAGGAAGGAGAAAACCCTTTCCCTGCCTTGCCTTCTGTTGTGCACCAAGCGTTGCTTCTCTCAGAGTAGTAAGCTAAAATATTTTCATAAAGAAGCATACTTCTTGAGTTGATGTCCCAGTAATTTTCTGAATTTCGGGCCTAGTGTGGTAAATGATTTGATCTTTCTCTTCTCAGATAAATTGTATTTAAAAGTGGTTGGTTTTCTAACTGCGGGGATTCTTGAGCAGGAAAATGTCCAAGTGAATTCAAGGTTTGCTCTTTAGTGTTGGCAGCTGCTGTGCAAAATGCATTTTAAAACTGTAGTTCTACTTGTGTTAACAAAAAAAATTGCTCTGATTTTTTTTTTAATTGTAAGACACAATTGCATTTGTTTTGCATGTTCTAATCTTGAAAACAGAAACTGGGTACAACTGGTTGGCTCTAGCCAGCTCTGCCTCTGTAAGTACTGGAACCAGTTTAGTTGGGGGTAGGTCAGTGGGGTGAAAGTTCTGTTTAAGATCCTTCGCAACCATGGCAGTATTGTTTCTCTTAACTTGTTTACCTTTTGTGCTGAGTTTGTAAAGGTACAATACAGCTTCGCCCTTCATGTACAACTGTTCTGGCTTCAACGTACCGAAGCTATAAATAGGCACCCCCTTGCCTCCCCAGCAGTAGGAAATGATGGCAGCAGGTGGTGTCCTTTGCTAGAAATTTGCCCATTATTAGTACCCAAGTACTTTTTTAATTTGGCTTTCATGTTGTGTGTTCTTCCTTCATTAAATAGCAACTGACTGGTCAGCAAGTGTCTTGTTAAAATCTGAAATCTTCATTAAGAGAAAAGAAATAAACCCAGAAAGGTATATTTGGTTTATTTCTGTGAAGCCTCTGCAAAGTGTGTTTTATGTGCAGTTTTACAAGTATTAAGGCACAGGAGAGCTGCATAATGCTGATCACCGGTTAAAAAGGTACTTTGGTTACTTTAGCTGTGTTGGGCTGGAGCTTAGCTCACGTTTGTTACAGCAGTTCCTCCATGGTAGTATTGGTAGGTACTTGGAGGGCTCTGAGGAAGATTTGCATCCCTGCTTGTGCTGAGTAGTACCTTGCACGGTGAACGGCATCAAGAAAACAAACGGGGCTTTTTGTGCAGCAAGGCAGCGCTCAGAGTAAATAAGGATATTGCAATCTGGTCCACGCAAAATGAGTTTGATGGTTTCGATAAACAAGCTTCCCCTTGACACAACCCCTGTCATTGCCTTTAGATTAACTTTCAGTCTCAGCAAAGAGGCTGAGGTGTTTGGGCAGGGAGATTAAATGCAGTTGTGCTGCTGAGTTTCTTTCCTTTCAGCCGCGGTGGAGAGCCCTTGCCTCCTTGCCACTGCTGGGTGCTGAAGAAATAGTGAAATCAAGGGGAGATGCGATGTGTATTTCTAGTGTGTGTGTGGGGAACCAACCAAAAACGGGGGCAATGCTGCGTTTCAGTTAGTGTTTAACATGTGTCTGCCTTTCTACCCCTTCCTGTCTCCCGCAGATGCGAGAGCTGTGTGGAACTGCTCTTTGTGAGAGGGGCTGGAAACTGCCAGGAGTGCGATACCCCCCTGCGGAAGAGCAACTTCAGGGTACAGCTCTTCGAGGATCCTGCTGTCGACAAGGAAGTGGAAATTCGGAAGAAAGTGCTGAAAATGTGAGTGTTACCAGTTAAATAACAGAAGGTGGACATGTTGCATGGATTGCTGTTTTAAAAGAATTGACTTCTACCTCCATAGTACAGAGGAGGTTTTTTTGTTTGTTTTGAAGTAAGAACCCATAAAACTTGTCTCCATTTAACACTGAGAGATTTCAGGGAATCTGATTTTGTGCAACAACTGAGGACTGAATTCTCAACAGCCTTGAGGGATTCCTTAGCATTAGAAAATGTTGGGTGTTTCTGTGTGGCCTCCTTTGGCAGAGACTTGCCTCCTAAATGGAGATGATTAGATAGTGAGGACTACAGCTGCTTTCCCTTGGAGGGGGTGAAATGGGAGTGGGGAAAGAAACAGGACCTTGATTGTTTTGTTCCCTGGAGACCTGTTCTGAGAGTGGAAGGCCAGTTCCCTTCAAAATGAAAATGGACAAAAGAGAAGCTGTGTTCATATTGTTTTCTACTTCACACAGCGATTGTTATTGGAAATGCTTCCTTACACGTCTTGCTTACTAGTCTGCCATACAGATTTGAGAGCTCGTGGAATCAAGATAAATGAGGTCTAAAATTGCGTCTCACTCCTTGTGGCTAAGAAACCACATTTTATAAGGAAAATAAGCGAGCCAGTTGATGTTTTGGTAGAAGAAGGTCTGATGGAAAGTAACAAACCTGGAGAGTTGTGTGTCCAAAAATGAATGGACAGGTAAATTATAAGCTTGTCAGCCTTTATCTAAGACTTAGTACAATACTAAATGAATCACATGACATTGCTGAGATGTGGGGAAATTGTGTTGTTGAATACCAAGATGCTGATGTAGAAAGTAGTAATAATTTTGATGTTTGATTATAAAGTCTACTGAAGTTAACATAAGTCAAACTGGAATGAAGTCAACATAGTTGACTGAAAACGGAATGAAGTGTAGTTACAATGGAAAACGTAAAATGCTTTGCCCAAGTGGATTTGCTAGATTAATTTTTGGTAGACAGAAAAAATGTCCCCAGATTTGAGTTTGGCCTGGATGTCATGTATCTTGGTCCACAGAGCAGACAGATTCTCAGTTTTTTGTGTTCTTGGGAGGAAAGCCTATGTATTTTGACTTTCCGAGGCTGTCCATGTTCTACACAGTTGTCCCTTCATCTTTTTACTTTTTCCAGCTATCAAGAGTTGGATAAATGAGTTTTGGAATGATCTATTGATATGGAATAAGATAACTACGTAGCATTTTCAGTTTACTGCTGACATGGGCTTTCTGTTGTTGGCAGAAAGCCAAGCTCCCTTTCCTGATACTTCTAGAAAAGCTTTTCTTGTGGGTGTTACTGTTGTCCTCTGTTAAGAGGTTTCTTGTGCTGAAGGGCTGGCTTGGAATTAGTCTGTCCTAGCCTCTGTGTTCCTGTTTACCTGTAACCCTGGAAAAGGCATCGGCAAACAGTAGGCAAAGACAGCACCCATTTATGGCAGGCTGGCTCCTTTGCTTTGTAGCCAGCACTTCGCTCTCCTTGTGAAGGTTCTGTGTGGTGGTCAGTTGTGGGAGCCATGGAGCACTCAGCTGATAAAACTAGGTCGATATGCTTACAGCAAGGGCGTTGTTGAGTTGAAATTGCATCTTTGTGTGTTATATAAATACTTGTTTCCCTTCTCTTAAAGATACAATAAAAGAGAGGATGACTTTGCCAGTCTGAGTGAATATAATGATTTCCTGGAAGAAGTAGAAGAAATTGGTAAGTCTTAATGCTTGCATTTTTGATGTGCTGTGCTCATGAGACCGTAGGCTTTTATCTTCTGACTCAGCTGCCTATGAGAATGTCTAAGTTGAATTTCTGTAATTGGATTTATCATAGTATCAGATGTTTATCTGATTACTTTTTTCTGTACATTTTTAATCGTATTTGCTGAACTGTAGGACATCTTTAAGTAAAACATGTTATCTGACAAAGAAAAAACATGATTCAAAGAGGAAGTAGTGCTTTATAGCTGAAAAAGAGAGGCTTGCAGGGGGGTTGTCGGTACTGCACTGGGGAAGATTAAACAAAGAGAGGAGAAATTGAAATTTTCGTTATGTGGGTCCATTAGCTTTATCTACCATGACAGAAGCCATATGGCGTCTTTCATTGCTTTTTGCTGCTGCAAGTACAGTAGTTGAAGGTGCTTTGAAGCTGATGACCTTACATACCACTGTGGTAGCATTTTATGTTGCTATGCAGAAGGAGAAAGTTTAGGAACAGACATTGATTTCTTTCTCTTTGGATTAGTTGAAGGAGAACTTTGCCCTTTGGGGAAGGGACTATGTTATCAACAGAGTTTATTTCTTCTTAGTTAGGGACACTTGTGATTTGTGGTGGAGTGATGGATTTTGCTTAGAAAACCAAGGATGTGTTCAAAGGCGGCACTCTTAAATGGTTTGTTTCTTGGGTTTTATGAGCTTCTGAGGCTTTTCTTTTTTTGTCCTGGAGGAAGAAGAGGTAGCTTAGAACATGTGGGAGGGGCAGTGAATGTGATTTGAAGGAAAACGTGGAGATGACACTCCACTTTGGTTTCTCAAAGGAGCCCTTGCTCCTCTTTGTGCTGTGGTGTTTTGTAGAAATGTATCCAGTATGCTTACTGCTGTGAGTAGTGTATCCTATTTTTGTTGGCATCACAAGGCTGAGGCTGGAGACCCAGTTCATCTGGCTGGGAAGTACCAGGCACACTCCTATGGGTCCAGATATCTGGAGGAGATAATGTGGGTGTAGTTCTGTTTGTATGTTTTTTTGGATGGTGCGGGGGAAGGAGGGGATGAGTAGAAAGAATGGTTGTATCTTAGCCAGAGGATACTGGAAGAATCTGTGTGCTCATGGAAAGTAAAACTGTGTTTTATTTAAGTAGCATTAAATACAGATTTCCCACTTGCCGCTGTTGCAGGGGTTTTCAGCATCTGTGATAAGGGAGTTGAAGTTTTGCCTGAAGTTGCTTAACCTTATCGATTTGTGCAGAATGTTATGATTCTCCAGCTCTTGAGATTAGAGTGTTTAATTTCAAATGGTTCCAGAGCCTGTGCTGGTAGTTTGGTTTAGAAGCAGCAGAAATCATGGCTGGTCTTCGTCACCTTGTGGAGAAGAGTTTGTCAATAGTTATGGTGGCCCTGCAAATGCATAGTGAAGAAGCTCGATAGAGAAGTGTTGTTAGGAATTCGAGTTAGTTGCCTGAAAAGGACACCTAAAATACTGAAAGGAATAGGAAGTCCGACTGCCTCCTGGTTTCTTCTCGTAGCAGCCAGGGTGATGAGAGGAAAGATGGGGTGCAGTCAGAAGGATCTTAACTTTCACTGTCAAAGGAGTCGTCGATGATCTACTGACTTCAGGCAGATCAGAAGCTGGAGGACAGGCTAGATTCAAGACCACCACCTTGAGTAAGAAGTCAAGCCCTGTTCTCCTTTCCCTGGTGACAAAGCTCATTGCGCACATCTTGCTCTCGCGCTACTGGGCAGAGTTCTGCACCCGACAGTTGTCTGGTACGTAGCGATAGCGTGACTGCTTCCAGTGTCTTTGCGCGTGTTGTGTGTGACATGGCTGAACCGTGCGCTAAGGGTGTCTTCGATTCTGTACGGTTACTTCACGTTTCATTACTGAGAGTATTTATTTCATTTTTTTTTGTGGATGTGAATTCTCTGCTCGTTTGTACATGTGAAAAGCTAGTCTGCAAGATGGGAAAGAGAGAGTGTAGTCACGCAGCGCAAAGTTTTGTCTTGTGGAGCCGATGTACAGCAGGTTGGCAGTAGCTGGTGGTGGTTGTTCAAGCTGCCAGGTTAGGAAGCTAGGAAGCGGAGAACTGGATCTCGCCTTTCTCCACCTGCCACAAATGCTCAGTTTTCCTGTGGGAGGGTCAAAGTGCAGCTTTACCCTGTTTTCTTTTTGTTGGTGTCTTGTTTTCTAAGTTGTTATGGGGGATTAAATGAAGTAGTTGCTTGCAGAGGCAAAATGTAAATATCCTATATAAGTATACTTGATGTGACCCTGGCACAATTCTGGTAGTTTTTTTCAAAATGTTTCAGGTAGGCCAGCTCCAACATTTGCAGCAATTGCACTGTCTTGTTCCATTGATGTGATATATGTAACCTCACCTGAAACACATTTTCCCCCTTCATATCAGGATTGTTATACCTACAGACTTTTTCTATTTAAAGAAAAGAGTTGGGTGGTATAGCGAAAGTGTGAGAGGGGAAGGTCAAACAAACATTAGGGTAGTCACCTCCATAGGATTTCTGTTATAAAAAACACATTTTTGAAGTGGTCTAGAATGTAGCCACTAAATAGTGCTTTGGGCTAAAATGTGTTATACAAGGCTTTAAATAGAAACCACATTTTAAAGCGGGTTTTCCCCAGAAGAAAAATCAGTCGGACAATTTGAGAACATTGTAAACACAGTTTGTTGTCATTAACACTAGAAAGGAAAATAAAGTGAAAGGGTTAAAGCCTGCCTTTGGGAGAGGTGTGGACAACATCAGTAGGAGTAAGCCAGGTCCATGCCCCTGTGATGAGAGGGGCAAGGTTAAACCTTAGAGTGTTGCCACAAGTTACAGTCTGTGGACGTCATGCAAATTTTGCTGGCTTTATCTGCAAGGTTTTCTTCTTCCCCCAAGGTTTTCTTCTTCCTCAGCGCATCTCCGCAGCCAGTTCTTCGAAACCTGGTGTGTAAGCTTTCCAGAGCAGGGCCCGCCTCCTCGCACGTGTGTGCACACTGCCTGGCACTGTTCTCCTGATACCTGAGTGAGGCCTCCAGGCATTGCCGCAACACAATTGTTAACAGCAGTTATTGCTTTTTAAGAACATTCAGTACATTCAACTTGGAAGGAGGCTTCCGTGTTTGTGCCCTGCGGATTCCTGTATCTCGTTGCTCCTCTAAGACTTTATGCAATACCATCTGCCTGGTGCCTTGTCTTGCTCAGAACATTTCTCTCGTGAGCGATCCTTGGGTAGAAAGGATTTTGGTATCTATGATCACTTGTGGGTTGGGTTGTTTACTGGTTTGTGGGATTCCCCTCCGCCCCACCCCCACCCAGTGTATCTGCATGAGGGTGGTATTGCTGGTCCTGACTATGGGAATAACCCAACTGGAAACTGGGCAGCTTTATCAAAGATCCATTTCAGTCATCTCCTCCAAACAAAGATTTCAGTACCACACTGTTCCAGCCAAAATGATCATGAAAGACCGATGGGGCTGAGTGATTCTAATCCGTTATTACTATGCTAGGGTATTTTTCTGGAAATTTATTGGCCAAATAAAAGACAACTGAGGATAAACAAATAATTATTAATAACAAACTAGATTTTTCTGGCTTAGCTGTGGATTTTCTTTTGTTTCTGATAATAATTTTGTTATGATCGTAGGAATGTTGTTTGCAAGGGACATGCTAAAATCTGTTCCGTCTTTTCTCCCCCTCACCCCTCTCCTACCTCTCTTAATAGTACAGGGGCCAGGCATTGGAAGCGCCAACAGAAGGTGCCACAGTAGCTCTGGACTCCGTGGGCAGACTTGGGATGTGGTGGTGTCTCCCTTCATAGTGCTCTGCCCAAAGCAGTTGCCATTCCCAATCTTTAGCTGGCGATTTATGAAGATGATAATTAAGGAGTTGTTTGTAGTAGGGTGGGGGGAATATTGTTGATAGTAATCTAATATTACTACTACTAATAAATAATACTACTAATTTTTAAATTTTCATCTGTCTCATACCAGCAAAGCAGATCAAACACTGTCATCAGAGTAATGGTCTCCGATCTTGCTAGAGAAGGAATGTTCCTTCTATTTGAGTAGTAAATATTTTTTACATGGTAACATTGCTGTCCTTTGAGGAACTAGGAGGAGAAGTCTCAGAAAATTTGCGGCGTCTCAGACTAAAGCAGGGAGACTTTGATGGACTTTGTCCTGCAGTGGACTGACATTCGTACTGCTGCGTCTCTGGACAAATTATTTTGCCATACAATTAAACTTTTTTTGTCTCATTTTCTTTTTTATAACTAGGAAAATATTTCTCTGTTTGTTGTAGAATTGCTTAATAAATGTTGTTTTGAAAAGCAGCAAAAATCTCCTGGTAAAGGCTGAATTTCAGAAGTAGGGAGTTTTACCTAAATAGAATTAAATGTTTCAGAAAAACACAATAGTCTTCCTGTTATACTTCAACAGATGTCTCAAGGCAAGTCATTTTATAAACCAACCAATGTGAGATGGATAAGTAGATAAATAATTGTTACATACAAAACAGCTTCTGTTTCTTTTCCCTGAAGGGTTTCAGACCTCTTGTATCGGCTTATGCTATATTTCAACATAGACAAAAAAATAAGAATGGCTTCCCTTTGAAACCTTTTCAAACTAGCCATCTGCTTTGCCAGTCATATTCAGATCTGTACCAATATTGTTTCAGCTTATGAGTTAGGGTTTTTTTAACTCTTTCTGGTTCTTGCAGTTTTATAACTTTTGTTGTATTTTTTTAAAAAGGGAACATTTGGAAAAATTATATTTAAAATAATTTTCTGGCAAAACAAAAAGGAAATCAAATGAAAAAAAAACCAAACCTGCATAGTCCTAGCTATGTAAAGGTAAGATGTTGAGTATAGGTGACTGTGTTCTTTGATTTGATACTTGTTAGTTTTTAAATGCCAGGTAAGTTGTTGAGGGGACAAGGGAGAAGAGAAAAAATATCTTAATTATTTTTTTGTGGCCTAGCACCCTGTACAAAATGGACTTGTCAGCCGTAATTGTAAGGATGCAATGGCAAGAATTTGTATTCTCTGAATGTTGATGAAAAGACCTTTGAAGCTCATGAAAAGTATATTAGAAAATACGTTGGAAGATGTTTTGGCTGGCTGGTTGGCCATTAATAACCATGCAGTGTCAAAGAGCACAGTGTTATTTTGCTCCTGAGTATTCATTGTAGAAAGGAATTATTATTAATTGTTTTTAATTATTAAAGGACAACTGTTGACACTGATGTTGATACAGAGGCATCCAGGTCTTAACACCATTGCAACAAAATTTAGCTCTTCGGTGTTTTAAGTTGAGATGTGGACAAGTTAGTGTTAAGGAGCAGACTCTTAGGACCAAGTTAATGTTGCTCTGCAGTCACTATGAATCAGTATTCAGTGGGAGAAATCTACTCTGCTCTTTGAGGGTGCTGGAAGTATGAATCTTTGATTGCTGATGTCCTACCATATCTTCAAATGAAAGAGCAGCGTAAGGCTGACAGAGCAGAATCGGCGTGGTACGAGCAGGTCTGACTGAGAGGGTTTTACCTGTGGTTTGGTTCCAGCCACATCAGGAAAACAGAAGGGGAAATAAACCATCTTTCACCTTGTTGCAGGCAGAGCAGTGGGCATTTAAGGTGGCTATGCAGGTGGATATTGAAAATTTTTTCTTAATGTTGATGCAGAAACGTATCTGTTACATGGAAATGTTACTTCATATCAAGTAGCAAAATAAACCCACTTTTGTAAGTAGTTCCAAATAAAGGCAGGCATCTACATCTATCTAAAATTTGTGTGATTTCCCCAGTAAGAGTTTTAAATACTGTGGTTTTTGTTTTACAAACTTAGGTTGTGACTGGTTGAACCTATTAAAGAAAACTGAGAAAGAAGGGAAAAAAATCCTCTGATTTGCTAGACTATTTTTAGAGAAATACCCAAGATGTTCAGGAGCCTAAAGGCATTTGGCATCTCATCCTGCTGCTCCTCTTGCACCTGAAGGTGGCATCTGGGCATCCTGCTAGCACAGCATGTCTCATATGCTATTTCTTTCTTGTGTCGTCATTGAAGAGTTCAGGGAGCTGGTGTGTGGATTTAAGTTGTAGGAAGTGCTGACATTCCCGTGCAGCTGCTGTTGTTGCAGAGTCCTGATCTGATTGTATGCCAGCATTTTCACATGACAATTCTTCTCTGCTGTAATACTCAAATATTAAGCTACTTGTCAGCTGGGAACTGCAGCTTGGAAAGTTGGAGGTCAAATCCCCATTAAAATACTAAAAATATAGAGTAAAATAGTGCGTTTTACTAAGGAAATGTTGCAGTGACCAGAAAGTGTGTATATGTTGCAATACGAGATTGGAAAAAGTTGTTATGCCTTTTGGAAAGGAAAAAAAAAAAATTTGAAGTGGGTAGCTTGCTTCCAAAAACCAAGGCGCTGAACTTTGAATGTCTTGTTTGGGTTATAGCAGTGCCCAGAAGTTCCAGCTGAGATGAGATCAAGATGACAGCGGTAGGTGCTGCATGTAGCTATAGCAAGAAGAGTCAGCAGTCTGTGCATAGGAGAGGAGGAAGCTATATATCCCCCCTCTTGGTCCTTACAAGTGGGAGACCTCCAGTATAGAGGCCAAGTGATCTGCCCAGGACCAGTAGCAAAGTTGGAAAATGGACCCAGGTTTTGATTCCCCATCAAATGTTTAAACCATAAAACAAGCCTAGATCTCGGATCACTTCTAAAGTGGGGGTGATTGCATGGGGGTGGAAGAGTTCATCTGATTGAGGAGCCAGGCTAAATTAAGAAGTTGGTCCTTTTGATATTGTGTGGTATTTGGAAAAGACGGGAAAAAAGACAGCATTTTGTTTGTTTGTTTAAGGCTAGGAATTTCTTCAGCTGTATCTTGTCTAGCCCTTTTTGTTGTAGTTCAAGGAAGGATTGAATAAATCTGATAAGAGTAAGATGATGTGGTGGTTCAGTACTCCTGGAAGGAGAGTATTCCTATTCCTGTGTGTACATTTCTGTTCCTTCCCTTGTCCCATCTCTGGCACTTATCCAGCCCTCTTGCTGAGCCAATTCAGATTACTGGAGGGTTTGTGTTGGCACCGCAAAGCATCCAGGGAGTCCTGGACTCAGAGCAGGGGAAGGGGTGAGACCCGTGCCTGGGAAGAGGGACCCAGGAGCAGGGCTGCCTCTTGTTGGTAGCCGTGAGCTGCCGTACAGCTGGGTTGGAACTGAGCTGTGTCCCACAACTCTGGCAGTTTGGACCTTCTCTGTTTTCTTCTCCCATCGGTTTGCTCCCTGCTTTGATTTCTTTGTTTCCTTTGCTGCTCTCATCTGGTTTGCCAGTCTAGGCTACTCATGGTTTGACTTACCGAGAACCCTCCTAAAAGCTCATTTCTGCCATGTTACCTGTGGAGAGGACGAAAGAAGGGATATAATCTTTACCGAACTGTGATGGGTGCTGTTCTGATGAGTAACAACACAGGCTTCCTGCTTCTTCCCTCTGTTTCTCTCTGGCAGCCTTACTTGTACAAATGACTTAGCAGTGGTGCATGTGCCCACGGTTTGTTTGGCCCGATCAGTGAGAACCTAGGAAGAGACAACTGAACTGAAACCTTTAGAGTTTTGTGCCGCTAGAATCTTCTTCCCTTCCTTAGGGTTTGACTTAGTGCAGTCGCTGTGCTGTTGTCGTCTTGTGAAGGATTTGTCAATGGCAGTGCATGTTTCCCTGATGCTCTTGTACATTTACTGTAGCCACGTGACAAAGCTCTTTGAGGCTTTAAGTGCTGTACGTTGGCAGTCTTCAGTAGCTTTAAGGCCGAGGGCATGAGCTCAGCATCAACTCTGGATGGTGATGACCAGCGTCTTCCTGGTGATAATGGCTTTCAGTTGGAATTCACTTGACCCACAACTGAACTGGTGACCTAGAGGTGAAAGGCTCAGGCATTGGATCAAATTACTAATCGTCCAAACCATCTACATCTTTCAAGCTGTTGATTATAGAAACTGTTAAATTTCTTGAGGTATCTTCTGTGCCATGTGTAGATAATTGGGAATGTTGTGCTAAACTATGGAGCTTGCTGGCTGACCCTGCTTGTTCATAATTACGTGAGATACAGTCTGTCACTATCGAGAGACATCAAAAGAATGCCGTTGAACCTATTAATCTGGATGCATCTACAGATTCCTCATAATAAAGGTAGTTGTGCGTTGATGCCTTTAAAGTTATCAAGTAACATGAAAATTTTTTGCGTGCCGGAGAATTTGAGCGGTCTCTGTAGTATTTGTATATTAGATAATCTTATGAAATGGAATGACTTAATTTCTAACCTTGTCTTAGTATGTATTTAGACTAATTTAATTTTACAAGAATCACTGTGTTCTTAGCTGTAAGTGCTACTTGGAACTGTCAATGTTTTACAAATAGCGTTATGTTTATTCATATGTATCATCAGCATCACCAAATAGGATGCAGCGCTCAAATCTTCATCTGCTGTGGATGTGTAGACCTAAAGGCTGGCTTCTGTCGAAGTTAGCAGTGATTTAGCAGATTGTCTTGCTTTACAGGGCATGTGTAAATAAATTCTGTTATTGCAATGTTTATATCTGGTGCTAGAAAGGATAGAGAACATAGAGGTAGTATTTCTTTGTCATAGCCGTGCATGCCAACATAATGCTTTTACCTTTTATCTTTCTAATTTTTATATAGTATTTAACTTGACCAACAATGTGGATTTGGAGAACACCAAAAGGAAAATGGAGCTGTACCAGAAGGATAACAAAGAAGTCATTCAGAAAAATAAGATAAAACTGGTTAGTTACCTTCTCCTCTCCCCTACAATTGTTATTCATTAGTTAAAGAATTAAAGGATTTTCAAAGTGGTGTACTTTCTGTAGTGTCGTAAAAACAAGTCAAAGCTGAAGACACTGTGCATATTTCACTTCATATTCAAAAACCGTAATACCCTAATGTTCTGCGATGCTGACGTTTAGTGCTGCTTAAAGAGATTGAATTGATAGCTGAAATATAGTTATGCTTTATTTTGGCAAGCAGTTGAAAAGAGGGACAGACAGTAAAATCTGCATCTAATACATCACCACTGCGTGTGTGCTGGCAGTGTCATTGGACAATATCCAGGAGAGACCAAGTTCTTTCCTATACCAGGACAATCATTCCTTTCTCATCCGAAGTAAAAAAGGAATCCAGACGCAGACATTATGAAGCCCCCAGGAGAGAGCTGTAAAATTGAGGGAAAGCACAGGTCTGGTTTATGCAAAATTTGAAATGAAAGATGTTGAAACAAACATTAAAACTTTTGTTCAAGAGCTGATAACAGTAACATCAGGAGTATTGTATATATGATCTGTATGCAAAACATGTGGTTCTTTGAAGATTCATTCATTAAAATACAGCTCGGAAATCATTTTGTTCTTTAAAAATAAACTTGCAAGGGTTTCTTTCTGTAAGAAGAGTTTAATCTCTTAAATATTTTTTCAGTATAAAAATACACATTGTTATCAGTTCTTGAAGGAAAATGTCTGCCCAGTGTGTGACATAACAAGTTTTTGTGTTTGTATTCCAGTTGCACTAAGGACTTGCTTTCAAATCAGTAGGGGTGAAATCCTCACTCCCCTGAAGTCTGTGGCAAAACTCCCAGTGATTTCTTTAGCTCTAGGATTTCACAGGAGGAGACTGGAATCTGAAAAATGTTTGTTTGAACCTCTTCCTTTTAAAGGCAAGGAAATTTCCCTAGGGGTCCATCTCTGATCTGTTATCCTGTCTCTGACACTGTGCAATATCCTATGCTGCAGAGCTCGAAGAGGCCTGCCGGATCTTTGGTGACATGTCTTATTCTACAGTGTAGGTGCAACCTCTGGGGTCACCATGAGAGTAGTGTGCTTTGCCTGCAGCCCACCTTCCGTCCACGGACGTGACTCGCAGACCGCCTGTGCTCGAGCTGGGTGATCCTATCAAGCAGCACAGTAATTCTCCGTACCCACCCAGGCCCCCTGGGCCTGCTGTTTTCTGTACTCTATGGTCTTGCTGTGCTAGAGGCTGTCTGGTGGAAGCCGGCAAGCCTGCGTGAGTCCAGGCTTACAGGAGATCTGGAGACGTTTCTTTTTTTATTTCCATTTCAACAATTGAAACAAAATAATAGACTTGATGCAGTTGCTATTAGAAAAGCTGTGGGATCTTGCCCATAAATTTCCCCCTCTCCTGAAAGTTGAAAGGGTACTTTCTCCCTCTAGCTCTTTTTGTCAGGTTTTGGAACATCTTTTCTTCTGAAATAGTAAAAGGTGTCCTAATTTCTCAACTAAACTTCTTATGGCTCTTCATTGTCCCTTCATTCTTGGACTGACAAATTTTTCTGTCCACTGTAATAGTTTGCTTCTGAGGAATATAGATATTCTCTGTCCTTCTTGTTGTTTTTGTTACTGTTTGCATGTTCCAGTTCAAATTTGTGTTTGGCGACTAGAACTGGATGCAGCATTGTAGTCAAGATCTTAACAGCCTCTTATAAAGAACACTGCTTTCCCGCATCTGCTAGAATCATCTGCTAGAATACATTGACACGTGTGATCCGAAGACTGTTCTTCTCTCATGTCATAGGCGATGTTCAAAAGCGGTAGTGGTCAAGTAGTGCATCATGTTTTCTCCTCTTTGGTTTCTAACTGATGAATTAATGTCTCCAGCTCTGTGGCCTTTTAAGTTATGTTCATCTCACTTTTGCTACTTCTATCCTCATGTCATTCTTTCTTACAAATCCAAATATTAAGTTACTGAAGCAGTCACGTCAGGGTTTGAATAACTGGTGGTTCTTCTGTCAATACAAGCCGTACTCTTCATCTTTGTAGCCAGTGCCGAATGACCTTGCTACTAATGTGCCAACCCATCCATTAGCTGTGTAGATTTGATGCAGGACCATGCACAGAAAGTTTAAGTAGACAGATTTGGATAAAATGGTGAAGAACTCTTGGAGAAGGGCTTTCTTGTCATTATAAATTGATTTTTCTATATATGTTTATATATACTTTTTATATGTATAAAGCCTTGCACTCTGAGTGGGCTACAGTTTTCCCAAATGTGCCTTCTACCTTAAATATCTGCAGTTCTCCAGTCGTATGATAACTCGCTACTTCGTACTTTGTCACTAGATGTTCAGTTTCACTTGCCGCTTTGTTCAGTCTTGAAATAGTTGTCTGGACTCCATGATGAGAATGTATTTAAATTTTCTTAGTTGTCCTTTCTTGAGTGGGGTGAAATGCTACACTTTCTATTCACTTCTTACTATTGCTATCTTGACTTTACTCCAGGCTTCACCACGATGACCTTTATTTCTTTAGAGGCTGGGACTGTGTCTAGGTTACCCTTAAGCTTGACACAACCCTCACTGCCTATTGGGTGCATCTCTCTTCTGGTTTACTGTTTTGTTTGGTCTTCCTTTCAGAAAGAATTTGATATGACTTGTGAGAATTCTTCCTTTTTCCTGTGGTCTGATCTGGTTTAGGTTTGTATGTCAGTTTCCTTATTTCTGACTATTCTGGGCTGGTTCTTCAGACTAGGTCTGCCAGCACTTCCCTACAAGTTTTCTTCTGTTTCAGTGTGAATTCCAGGCAGTGTTTAGACAGAAACGTGGAAGAGCCTTGGAATGTCTTAAAAGGCCCTGAGCTCTTCAGTTGACCGAACTAAGTAGATCCCTTAATTCTCAGAAATAATCCTGATTAGCAACTTGGAGATTTTGTTTGTTTGTTTGTTTCCTTTCATTAAATGCAAAGAGAATCCAGTTTCAGGTGGTCACTGATTGGTGAGCAGCTCTTTGCCAGTGTCACTGCTAGTTACAAAGTGAAGGCAGCTTCTGTTGGCTCGGTGGCGGCTGATGAGATCTGTCGGCTCTTGCATCCAGTAACTGGGCCTCACTGGGACCCATTGGCTTGATCTGCCTAGTAAAGGGATGTTTGTCAGCATATTCTGGCATATATCAGATTGCTGTACTTTACAATATAATTTTAGGTTTGTTTTTTTTTGGTTTTTTTTTTTTTACAAGAAGAGATTTTACTAAGCTCTTGGCTGCAGTAATGTCTTGCTAAAACTGCTTCTATAAATTAATTGTACATTTAAATTTTGTAAAATTTAAGTATTGCAGTGTTTTTACTGAATCTCCCTTTGCTTTAGTATTTTTGCTGGGGAAGCTTTGGAGAATGTTTTCTGTGTGTTATTGTCCTATACCTTCTTACCACCAAACTGACATTCTTTTCATTCCCTCCTTCTGTATAAGGCTGTTTAGCTGTGATCCTATTTTTCCAACTGTCTTTGAGCCCTGCTATTTTTTTCTTCTGCTATGATTTTCAAATACAGATGACTTAATAGTTTACAGGTTAAAAAAGACTTCTAAAGAAATAAATCCTGAAACAAAACTGGTCACTACGTACAAGTTATTTCTTTCTTTTCTTCTCTTATGGCACATGGATTCAACCCAAGTTACAGGAAAAATTCCTCATTTTCTGGGAATGTGACTTTGTTTTACAGTTCATGCTTAAATATGTTTTATCTTATAATTTATTAATATTCACAGAATTGTAATTTCTTATTTTTCTTCTACACCGCTGTTAAGCACACAGTGGACTTGGCACACAAGATGCAGCTGATCGGGGGGGCAATCAGGAACAGTATTGTGGGATTATATTTTCGGTCACCCGCTTGCATCACTTGAGAGGTAGAGTGCGTGGGAGCAAAGAGGGGTTCATTTTAGAGTGAAGGTATAAGGAAAAGCCATTGTGATTCTCTAACATTTAAAGATTCAAGATCCAGATGGTTACTTCCTATGGCAGAGAGCAGCAAGGAAGCAGAAGTTCTAACTTTGCGCTGAACAGCAAGAGGAGGTAGAATCATTGTCTGTAATGACTGTAAAGCTCTACTTTAAAAGGTAGAATTTGGCTGCTTTCCCATTGCTTGGTCTGTCCTAGGTTCCTTTGGTAGGCAGCAGAGCTGTGGGCAAGCTCTGTCCACCTAAGGAGGAAGATTGCTACGAGTCGATTTCTAATTTTCATTTCAGACACGGGAGCAGGAAGAGCTGGAGGAAGCTCTAGAGGTAGAGCGACAGGAAAACGAACAAAGACGACTGTTCATACAGAAGGAAGAACAACTACAACAGATGATAAAAAGGAAAAATAAGCAGGCACTCTTGGATGATCTGGTAAGTAACAAAACCAGAGGCTTTGAACGCTCAGTAGCGGAGCAAGAAGCAGGGACATTGACACTCATCTCTACCATGGTTAACTGTGTGGAATCAACACATCTGCCCCTTTCTGTTTGCCTGTCTTGCTTGTTTTGTGTTACTGTTCTCTCATCTGTCATTCATTTCAGTGTTACAAACAACTCTGGTTTTGGTAAGCTAAGGGCTGGGGGAGAGTGCTTCTGAGATTCATAGACTTAATTGGACTCATTGTCCAGAGTGTCCAATGTTGGTTAGAAATTAATTCCAGGAAAGCATTCTTGGCTGTTTCAACACAAAATTAATCCTGGCTAAGATGCCAGCAAAGAAAAATGCAGAAGGTTTCTTTGGGTACTTAGAATAAGGCTGTTTTCCTGGTTCTGCCTGTTTTGACATGTGTGTGGTTTTTTTTTTTGTTTTGTTTTTTGTTCATTCCTTTCCTAGTGAGCTTCCATTGAAAGCTCTTTTCTTGTTGCTAGTTGACATGTGCAGGTATATTTTGGAAATTGCTTTAGTGAGTCCAGCTACCCTACCAGCTCACACATTAGTTGACATTTGACTGTGTATGTAAGTCTAGATTTCTATTTAATTAATTGATTATATGAAAGCCACAAGCTTTCCCTGTGATCAAGGATGGCTTGCATTAGCATAGCTGATATGGTGACTACTCCACCTTGAACCTGGTGTATGATGGGTGGGGTTCTGTCATGTCTGAGGCCATGTAACTGCCTGCTTGTTTTGCCTTCAGCTCATGACAGTTGCGTGTGCCTTGGTGCATGGCTGATGGTGCAGTTTGTGAGGGGGACAGAGAGGAGCTAGAAGCTGGGTAAGCTGTAACGTGAACTCTTGCCACTGTTGGCTGGTTAAGCAGCCCTGAACAGTGGTTGACAGTCTGATGTGTTGAAGCAAAGTGGTAATCAGGAGCTACTTCATGAGCTCAGCCACCCTTGCAAAGGGGAGATGATGGAGAAGGGGACAGTAACCTCATGAGTTATTTGTGCATTAATCCATCCTTTTTGAGTCAGAGCACCTAAAAGGTTTCTTGCCTTGAGTGTGTCATGTTCTCTTACTGCAGACTTTTTGTGAGTGAGTTAATCCTTTTGAAGTCGATGAAGCTTGGATTCATTTGAGGGGTGTACAGACAACTGAAGAAAAACTCAGGCCACTTCTGGAAATTGTGTTAAACTTGTCTTGGCTGAATTTACTGCTGATTCTGCATCTGAAATGCAATGATGATGTGTGGGTGTAGAGAAGTTCAGTAAATGTGTTACTTATACAAGATTCACGTCTCAGTTTTTTTAATACATGCGTGTGTACGGACATGAATGCACACACATTCGCACGCTGTAACACTCAGGAGAACAGTCTCTGTGTAACCTTGAAGGAAATCAGAAAAAAGGAAAAGTACATTTGCATGCATACATGTGTGCAGCTATGTCAATGTGGTTTTAAAGTTGCTTGGCAGATATAAATCAGAATTTCTTTGTTATTTCAGTTTATCTCACATTAATGTGTCATTAATTCCTGCTTTGTATTCCCAGTGGTTATTCAAGATACAGATAGTCTTCTACTTTTTCCTGGAAAAGCAGAGTTCCTCTCTGAACCAGTGCAGAAGGCAGTGATGTGAAGAGAGAGCATCGATGTGCAATTTAGGAGTTTCAGGGGCTCTCCTGAAGAGCTGCCTTTTCCTAAGCCAGGAGTCCTGGCAACCTCTCGTTGGCTTTGCCAAAAGGAGCTGGTGTTCCATTTTTCTGTAGGCAAAAGCAGGAATCAGCAGAAAGGTTCTTTGAAAATCCCTCAAGTCTGTAACTTTGTGTCCACCAGTCTCTTTCCACTTTAAAGGTGAAAGTGCTTACAATCCACTTTGAGTAGTGGATTAATTAATAAAAGTTCTGCTATGAACTTGAATTTAATGGCTCGGAATAGGGATTTTTAACTGGTTTCTGACTTGCTTCAATCCTGTTCTAAAGCACGCTCTTAATTTACTAGAAACTGGTGTGTTTTTTGGTTGATGTGGTGGTGGTTTTTTTTTTTTTTTTTATTACAAAGCAGTTAGTTTTACTGGAAACCTACTTCACCAGATGGCTTAAGCAAAGAATGGTTATAAATAATTCTTAAAACATGACCAAAATAGGTTGTTTTAACTGTGATAGCATATGTATTGCTATTAAAACGTATCTTAATATTCTAAAAACAACAGAAAGGTGATTTTTAAAGGCTGAGGAAGGAAACTGGGCAATTCGAAGTTGTGTCTCTGTTTATGATGGGTCACTGTCAACTTAAATTTGAGCCAAAACTTGTTTTGTAGTGCTAAAGGTTTATAAAACCAGCACTGAAGTGTTTGTATAATGACTTACAAAGTCTCTGGAAAACCAGCAGTTGTTAAACAAATAAACATTTCCTATGGTCTCCGAAATCCCTCTAATGCTGTGCTGCAAATCTGAAAATGAAGCTGATCATAGCTAAAACTTAACTGAGAAACGCAGCAAAAGGCAAACATAAGCAGTAGCAGTGTAAAGAATTACATTTAAAAAAAAAAAAACAACTTCTATCTGTGGTTGCTGGTACTGTGCTGAACCAGCAAGGATGAAGTTCTGGCTACAGTGATACCGGTGGCAAAACCAGTGACTGGGCAGGATTGTGAGCATAGAGGAAGGTGGGAAGCCGACGCTTCACCCGCTGGTTTTGAATCGTCTCTTTTGGATGCATCAGCTGCTGCTGGGAACCTCAGCCCACTCGGCCTGCCTCTGGTCACTGTTTTCAAGGTGGTTTTTATTTCTCTCCTCCTCCTGATACTGGGCAGCAAGAGATAACGTAAGGCAGATCTCTTGTGTGGTGTGGGTAGAGATGTCGGGTCTTTCCTCTTCCAAGAAAAGAATTTTACCTTTTGGTGCTTAAATTCTGACTGAGGAGATTCACCGTTTCTTATGTGTATTATTTATGGTGGTATCGCACAGGGTAAAGGCCTCAGCTGTTCACGGAAGTGTATGAGAATACTGTCTCATCTTCAGGGGGCCTATAATTTCGATAGTCCAGAGACAGGGAAAAAGGCACAGAAACGTTTGGTACTTGAAAGGCTTGGTTCCTGGGGAGCGCAGCGGCCAAGGCTGCCCGAACCTGGCCAGGGCTGGGCGCGGGGGAAGGCCAGCTGCGCTGCCGGGAAGGTGAGCAGGGCAGCGCGGTGGCTGCGGCTCTGCAGGCTGCTGGAAGAGCAGTCAGGTGCTTTGCCTGACCTGTTACCTGTTTCGCCTCCCAGTACTGAATTAGGCAGGTTTTAGATTACCTTCATTATAGGTGACCTCTTTTACAATAAAACCTCTTACTTTAAAAGTGCAACACCTTGTTGTAATTTAGACTTGTTGTCTCAAATGCATTTTACACATTATTGGAAGCGTGTTTGTTTTGTCTTGGGTTTGTTTTTTTTGTTTTAACCTTCTACACTTGGATAGGCAGAGCTGAGTAAAATATCAAAGCACTTCCTTTATTTACTGTATGGAGCTCTCTCACCTGTATACAGAGGATTGCAGATCTGCTCTGAGATGTCTTCTGTGTTGTGGGACTTGCCCTTAGCTCTGCAAGAGCCCATACTTCCCAGGCATGAGCAAAATGGCATGGCAGCAGTGGCAGAGAGACAGGTTTTCCCTGGGCCTTGGCATAGCTTGGAGTCAAGCAAAGGGCAAGGTGCCTGAAAGACATCGAGCATCCCCACTTTTACCGGAATCTCAGGGTTTTGGAAGACGAATCTTTTAGAAATCTTTGTTTATAACTAGCTTTGTTCATACTGCTAGACAGTTTGTTTTCCCATACAGAAAATTGCTAGTATGAATAAATGCTTACAGGATTGGACCTTTTGTGTGTGTTAATAGTTAACAGAAGGGCTGTGTGCATGTTAGAAAGGACAAACAATCACGGAGGTGGTGGCTTGCTGGCAGAGTGTGGGTTTCCCACAGTTGTGTAATCTGGTTACCGGTCATTGTGCGAGCTCTTGAGAAGCTGGTACAAAAACTGGCTTCTTTAGTTATTGTATTAGAAATGCAGTGATGGTTGAAGGAATATGAGAGGGCAAAATGAATCGGAGAATGCTTTACAGTCTTCCCTTCTCCTGCAGCGCGTTAAATGTGATGGTTAAAAGAATCCAACATCCTGAAACTCTGCTGGCAGCTAGCAGCACATGCTGCTGCGTGGTGGTTACGGACATGCCCAGCGCTTTGAAGATGCAGACTGTAAACTAAAGCATTCGCAGTCCAAATTTTCTCCCTGTTGTACAAAAATTGGATGTCTTACTAATTTAATTAATTAATGTAATTATTATTACAATTTAGGTTTTTAACCTCTTCCTTCCCCTCCTCCTGGTTAATCACAGAAATGTGAGTAGGATCCTGTGCCTTAGTTGTTGTATTTGTGACTCTGGACCAGATCTCGTCATGTGAGATTTTTCTGCTTTTAGCACTTGCCAGTGTAGTCATAAGACAAAGTAAGTGTAACAAAAAACAGAGAGGAAAGAGGACTGGAGAGTGATGTGAAAAGTTGATGTGCAACATGGCTGTTCTTCATGGTCACTTCAGAAGATGTCTCTAGGTTATCATGAACAGCAAGGCATCTCGCGGCATTAAAAACTTCCAGCTTCTTACTCTGCACTGTTACAAGTCAAAAATCACAGTACAGTTTATTAAAATAGTTTGTTTGGTTTTGTGAATAACAAATACGGTTCATAGTTCACTATTTGCTTGGTTCTGTGAAACAGAAGAATATGTGACGTTTAAGGGTGTTAGGAATAAAATACTGCACTAGAGCAGTTGGGGGAAGAATCCGCCTGAAGTCCTTCCCTGCTCTCCACTTTGCTGTTGTTCTAGCTAGGAAGTCTTGACGATTTCGGTGTGCATGGGGATAGTCATGTTAGTTTATTAGAAAATTACTTGGCCGATAATTTTCTGACTCTCCCAAGAATGCAGTACATATATGTATGTTAATAATCATTCTGTTGTAGAATTGTTCTGTGTGGAGAGTTCAAGTAGTTCATTTGCGTAACTGTTCATTTTATTACTTTTTATATATTTTTTAAAAATTGGCTGGCTTCCCTAAAAATAAGTTGGTGAAGGAGAAAATAAATATGCTGTTGGTTGCACTTACAATAGTGCCATTGTGCAAGGCAGAGCAAGGATCATTTCCAAACGGCCTCAGGTGAAATCTAATGGGAAACAATTTCAAACTGGTCTGAGTTCATTGGTAGAAAGAATGTGTCTTAGATAAACATCTGATCCAAGTTATACTACTTGGTATTATTTCTTTTCTGATTAAGTTCTTTTTTTTTTTTAATTTTAATAAATATAGTTGCATTGGCCAGTTGGAATAAGGAGCCTGTTATATTGTCTTTAATGTGGATTCTATAAAAACAGTTGTTTGCAGGTTACTCTGATTTATGGGGTTGCTGCAGCTTTTTCTTATTACTGAAAATGATCATTTTCTGTAAACTGTTTCTCGTAGAGAGGATACTTAACATTACGCCGCTCTGCTGGTGATGGCCTTTCAGACACAGCTTGCAGTTTTGAAGAATACGTGGCATTAATTACTATTTGTTTTAGCATTTAAATTTATTCCTCATTTACAGGAGAGCTCCAGTCTTCCTGCTTCACTGCTTTTAGCTCAGCATAAGGACAGATCTACTCAGCTAGAAATGAAACTAGAAAAACCCAAACCTGTCAAACCAGTCACGTTTTCCACTGGCATCAAAATGGTAAGACTTGCTTCTTTTTTTTTAATGCTTTTCAAAAGACTGAAGATTTCCTCATGTGAAATTTAGATGTTATTTAAACCTGAGTTGCCTAATATGAAATAGACTGTTCACTTCCAATTATATAAGTAATTAGGAATTAATCTAAGAATTTAATCATTCTGCTAGTTGGAATATATGAAATATTTTCATTACTTAGTTGTCAAAAAACAAACTATACCTTTTTCCCTGGAAAGTTGTGCTGTACTCTGAATTATTTTTGTGTCTCATTTGTGTAACAATTTTGAAAGTTCAAGAAAAGGCTGCACTCTGTTCAGATTTACTTTATGCACTGGAATAATCTGTGAGGACGAGACAGACAATTTAGAGATTGATGCTGAGTGGTTAAGGACACTATTTTCATTGTTAATGGACTCTAGGAAGCAACAAGTATTTTTGCAAGTGTGTTACTGGTACGGTGACAGCTAAAGATCTGTTGACATTCCTGTTCTTTATCATGACATGGTACAAGTACGCATCAGCCTGTATGTGGAAATGTAAAGTTGGGGGGGGTGGCTGGAGTTTAGGGACGGGAGCATGAGTTACTGATCTTTTTTTGCACCTTACTGGTTTCCTGTTTTGTTTTAAATGCCTGCACTTTTTTTAGACTTTGAACTTTAGAACTGATAATGGTAAACGGTGTCTTGAAAATAACCAACACTGTCCACCCTCCTCAACAAACCAGGAATTCAACAAAGCAAAAATCTTTGTATCAAACTAGTCTCCCATCAGTTAATCAGTATATTTTGTCAGGGATATCTGTGCTTCTTCAGTATCCCCCGAAGAGTTCATAATGTAGAAACACTTGCAGCTTATTTTCCCAAAAGTAGTGTCAGCTTTTGCAAAGCTGTGCAGATCGTTTTCTTGTTTTCCTGTAGTATAAACAGTATCTTCTTCCTTTGTCTTTTAAATTGAAGAGTCTGGGGGAGATCGATTTGCTTTGTGAAAAGTTTTCTGTTCCTGTAGAAAAGCTAGTGGACAGAAAATATCTGTTGTTCTGTTTAAAAAAATATTCTAACTGAATGCCTGTACTTTTTCTTGCTGTTAAAATATATTGCCAGAATTTCTTAAAGATGTTGGCCTTTCTTCTGGGAAAAGGAAGAAGCTAAGCTTACTCTACATGATGAGGACAATGGAAATACTTTCTATTACATTTGTAAATGAGTATCAAATGTGATATGCAGGAATGGACATTTCGGATCTGCAGCCCCAAGTAAAATTCATCCAGAAATGGTGAAAGACTCGGATGGGGAAACTTCATGACATTTGTATCTTAACATTTGGAATGATAGAAGATACTTGAGATAACTGATTGTTACTTTATCAGTGTTCAGAAAGCGTGAATAGGCTGACTAATTTAATTTGTTCAGTCCCAGGCAAACAAACAAAACACCTCACCCTGACTGGCCTTAGTCCTAGAGTAAAGAACAACAACTTTAAAAAAATTCGGAATAAGTACAGTTAACAATAAAGTTAAAGATGGGAGTATTTGAAATTGGTGACTGCTGTTTATGGAAAATGGATTACATGAAGCAAACCAGATTTTACGCTGATAAAATTACAGGTTTTGTTGAGAAAGATGAATGTTTCCATAATTTCTTTATAGAGTGCTTGATTTAGTCATTATGTGACATTGATGTTTAGAATTAGGTAGAAATAATGCAATAATAACAATATTGAGATTCTGCACAATAAATGAATTAACTGGCTAACTTGTAATTTCTAAAGTAGCTGTTGGTTAGCACAGCATGAGAGCATTTCTGTGGGTGTTCTGCTAGGACACAGTTCAGTGTTTGGAAGCAGATGTGGAGTTTCTGTGGATGACATGCGAGTTGGCGGTTTACAGGGCCGCTTTGACAAGCTGGCCTCATTCGAATGAAATCTGTTTTAATACGGCTACATGCAAAATTATAAATAGAAGAGTAAATAACGGGCTCTGTGAAGAGGATTTGGAAGTTTGGCTAAGCAAGTAAACCAATTTGACCCTTAGCCACAGCATGTGTGTGAGGGGGGGCCTTGGTTTATGTGAATAGTACAGCAATGAATGGGAAAGGACTTTTCCTTCTGAATGCCGTATTGGGAGGACTCATGGACTGAGGAGTTCTGCCGACTGCGTTTTGAATGCGAAAATCAGAAAGAACGAAAAGAGGAGCCACAAAGGTCCATTCAAAGGGAGAAAGATCTGCTTTGTACTGCGTTCTGCCTCTCGTTTAGGAGAAGGTTAAGATATGACTCAATTTACAGTAAGTACCTCCTTAACACAGAACATGCCAAATCTGAACAGTGCAGATGTAGATGTAGCCAGCACCAATAACCTTAGTTAAACTAATAGGTTCTAAATAGGAACTGAAGGAACAAAAAAGACTTAAAGTTCACAATATTCCACTGGTTAATTGGCCTCACTGTTAAAATTGACTCTGGAATGCAATGAAATCTCTAATTATTGATGTTTCAGGTTAGGACTGGGATGTGCCTTTGAAAATGACTGTAGTCAAATGAAAATTGTTAGGGACAGACCAGAGTTAGTGTTGTACGTGATTTGGTGTGGCTGATGATCTGTGACTGTGTTCTAGTGACAGCGTAAGGGGAATTCCCACCTGGGCGCTCACCTTATGATGTGTGGATGTTTCCAGGCTGAGTGTTTTTCTGAAAACCCGAGATGCTCAGTCCTTTTGTTCTGCATGGGTGTACGCTTGGAATAGGTAGAGCTTTTGTCGTGTTGCCCGTCAAGGGCAGCACTCTTTGTAGTTGCTTTAGCTTTAATCCTCTCTAAGCCATGGGGTTCATGCCCCTTAAATTGGTGGGAGCAGCTCTAGAGGAGTACTGAGAATTTCTTAAAAAATACAGTTCTAATAGTACTCTGCTCGGCTCGACAGTTCTGCAGATTAAGTATAGTTTCTGTGAAAACTCTGGTGTGTTAAACTGTTAAAGTTTCGGCAGCACACGTTTGATGAATCGCTGTGTACGTTCTTCCCCTCTGCTTTTATTTTTTCCTAATAGTTTGGCCACTGACCTTTTCTAGTGGGTGTTTTCCTTAATTTTTTTTTTTTTTCAAAAGAAGGGAATCCAGATAGAGCTAGCTGAGCTGCTGGCTAATCCGGAGCTTGTGTTTACACAAAGGCTATAAAAATATGCCAGCTGTGGTAATCCATGGTGGTTGTTTTTTACAGCTTGAATATGAGTGTTTTTCCTGGGATGGTCTTGGTCAGAGGTGTTCTTCAGCCTGACTGATAATCGGACATGTTTCTGGGTTTCTGAACGAAGAGGCATGCCCATTCTAGTCTCCTGGGCAATGCTCAAGGAAGTTGGCTGGTTGGAGGTGTCATGTTAGTGCTGCGGAGCTCCTGTGCTTGCAGGGGAAGGAGGGAGTGTCTTGTAAGCTTGTAAGCTAAGCAAGAGCATCCCCTATAGCACAAGACAGACAATTAGCTCATGGGGATAGGGTCTCCTTCACTTTTCTTTTTGTTAAATGGGATTTTTTTTTTCTCTTTTCAAGGGGAAGCTGTTTTTTCTTTGCAGTCTGCTTATTAACTTTTAAATTTCACTAAATTATATTTTCTGTGCATGAAGGATACCTTCCCAATGAATTGATTTGATTTACTTCTGTAGGTGGGGGGAAAAAATGCTTCAGAGTTTTCTGCTTATCATGCTGTTCGTATTAAGAAATAGGCTTTCAGCATATTGGAATATTTAAAACCGTCTTATCAAATCTAATCTCAAATCAGCATGAAGCTACAAAAGAAACCGTGTCAATCTTAGTTGTTGAGGTGGTGCTTAAAATATTATTTCCTGCTAATGCTTGTACTTTAGATTTTTAGTAGCCATCAAAAAGAGCACAGGTTGTCAGAAATGAATGAGGTTTCTAGCATTTCTAGGGCTTATCAGGACGTGCAAAACAAATCTAAGGTCTGGCAATAGAACTGTTTTTCTGTTTCTTGATAAATTTGGTGACCGTTTCTGGTTGGAAGTAACGTGAAGCTAATTTTAATGTCTAAAAGAGGTGCTCATATGCACTGGACGCGAATGGCAGTTTGCAAATGCCGCAGGAATTAATTTCATTGCAGTGATTTAGCTTTCTTTTTATGTCTCTGGTGTTTACAGGACTGTAGGAGCCTTTTGGTGCTCGTAGATCTGTGCTTTACCATTGCTGTTAAAAAGATGTAGAAGTGTGGATGTATTTAACTCCTCTTTAATTCATTGGGAACTGGGAACATGCAAACCTTTGTGTCTGCAGCCCAGCTATTTACATGTTGGTGAAAAACAGCAATGCCTGAGACTGGCCTAGCTGCGGGTACTCTTCAGCACGTTTCAGGCTGTGCCCTGTCCCTCTTATGTTCCTCCCAGTTTCTAGTGCTTCTTTGCTCCCTTCCCCCAGCTGCCCAGGAGGCTTAGCCTCTAGTGACGGTATTCTTGAAGTAATTTCATGTAGTTAAAAACTCAATTACCTCTAATTGGATTGCCCAAATACGCAGGAAGAGAACATAGATGTCCTCTGGCTTGCTACCACGTGGCAGAATTTGCCATTTACATTTCATACCCAAATGCCTCAAAACTAACAGAACACATCACTGACCGTTCAATTTCTATCATGGTTTTTGTTTTGTTATTTGATGGCAGTGGGAATATTTATGACTAGAAATATTAGCACAGGGTGTTGTACATGCTTTGTCACTACTGAGATGGACACTACCCCTCTGAATTTGCAGTTTAAATAGATGTGTCGGGGAGGGAGGGGAACCAGATGCCCGGAGGGGATGTACTCGCCCAGGATTAGGCAGCAGAGCAGCGGCGGAAGGAGGAATAGGATCCAGCCCTACGAAATTCCTAACCTGGTGTCCCTTCCGCTGAGCTCCATCTCCTGTCAACGGCAGCCCTGAATGGTGGGGAATCAAGACTGAAATATCTGCTTCGACTGCTGCTGCCCCGTCCAAGTCACAGCAGCGGTGTTACATTTGATTTCTCTGTGCGTCTGAGCATTACCAGGATTTTATTCCAGTTTTGTAGTTTCAGGCTATGAGTAGCTGAGTGCTAGGGAGAGCAATGCAGAGGCTGAAGCTTGCAGGAGGGAGCCGTGGAATCAGTGTTTCGGAGGAATGGAGCTGTCAGACGCGGGGTGGCTAGGACACCTGGGGAATGCACGCTACTGCTACGCTGAGCGTAACAAGTGTCAGGGAATAGATTTCTTGGTGTTACACTTGCAGTATTATTCTAATGGGAAATAATGCTCTTATTTTATGATGTGTGGAACTATTTCTTTTAAAATGTTGACCTCATCAGCTCGGGTCAGATTAACTGTGCTTCATTATTGGCTTTTCCTACACTATTGCTTCCTGTGCACACAACTGCTCCGTGGTTGCTCCTGGTTTTCAGTCTGGTTTTTTTTATAGCTTGTGGAGCAATTACCCAAAATTCTGTTCCACACGCAAGAAACTCTGTCAAAATACCTTTTTAATCAATTGTGCTCCTTCAAAGTTGCTTTAACATATGCCAGGTACTCTGAGGTAAGTGAAGTGTGTGTCGCACCACGGTGTAGGCTACGACTGTTCCACAGCTCCCGAGAGCGCGATGCCACCCCATCTGCGTGACCAGGAGCCGTTTCAGCCTTCCAGCCTTGCTTTGCCGGTCCGCACTGCTCTGGTTCGGTTGGTTTTATTTGTTGGTTTTGGTGTGGTGTGTTTTGGTGTTTTGTCTTAGTTTTTTTTTTTTTTTTAAGTGCTTTTAGTATTTGTCTAAAGTTAAAAAATAAATAAATCAATCAAGCCTATTTCCTTCCTTCAGTGTTAGCTCAGCTGTTCTATCTTCAGGCTGAAACACTTCAGGTGGAATTGATTTCTTTGAGATGTATGCCTGGCCGAGTTTACCTGGTGTTTTGTTTTTAATCTTCATTTGGCTCATACTGCACACATTTCTCTTTTGCAGCTGGGTGGGATATTTCCCTTTTCACCACACTTCATGGTTTAAAATCACAACAAAATCTCAACACTTGTTTTCAAGAGGAAGTAGTATGTTCAGGCGTGTAGATGCTCTCGGAATAGATGTGCTTGTTTAGGAGAGCAGGCATGTAAAGGTAAAATTTTCAGTGGCGCAGAGCATTATCTAGGCCTGCGGCAGGAGCCGGGCCAAGTCTGTGCTGCGTTGCCCGTGCAGCCGTGGTGCCGGCATGCGTGAAGGCTGTGTCCCAGCTCGGACGCCTGGGGCTGGGTGTCAGTCACGTTGCAGGGGAAACCCAAACGTGCTGGTGAGAGGGGGGTCGCAGCGCTTTCCAGTGGGTCTGTGGATGAAGACGCTCAGAGAACCAGCACTGCTGGCCAGGCAGCTTCCCTGGAGTGGAGATTCACAGGGGTGCGCCTATGGAGAGGGGGTCTCATGACCCCTAGTAAGAATATATATTGCATGTTGCTTTAGCTTTGAATTTGTCATCAATAACCCTATCTTGTTTTTAACAATGAGCATTGCATTGATCCACTGAGAAGGATACTCGTTTCTGAAAAGCAAAAAGGAAAAAGAAATTGCAGCTGCTGGACCTCCATCTCTGACAGTACGTGGGTATGGAATTCACATGTATGAACTAGGGGACACCAAGAATGCTGAATGATAGTATTCAGTTTAGGGCTAGCGTGCTGAATTTTAGCAGTGATCCAGAGTCCTGTGATCCACATACTGCTCCCTTAAATCTTGTAGGATTATATATACAACATGCCTGCAACTTCCGAGTACTGCGGTGGAGAATGATTAGCAATAGTAAATGTATTTGTCATACTAAATCTTTAGTCCTCCATTTAAATAGAGATGTTTTGTTAAGAGTCAAGCACATACATGTAGAACTGTGCTTGACATTTTTGAACTCTGGTTTTGAAGTGTGTGCCAGATAAACTTTATTTAAGTGATCTATCATCAGAACGCTTCCTGTGCACTCCAACCCCCAGACTGAAGTCTAAAATATTTAATGGGGTTCTGGCCTTACTATGTAATTACTGTTATATCAAAGTGTGTAAACATGAAGCATATTATGTTGACTTAATGAATTTTTTTCGTAATGTAGGTAAGAAATTTTTTTTGGGGGGGGAACAAAGTAAACGATAGCATTTGTCATTTCCCCTCCCCTCATTTACACAATGTTGGCCTTGGAAGAGGAGACTGGATTTGAAAATGCAGTCCTGTGTCTCTGCGTATCTCTTTGCAGGATTTCTGTTTGGAATGCCTTAGGAAAGATGCCACAGTCGAAATTAAGCTGTTTGGCGGACAGACATGATCCGAACTGCTTAACCTGATTCTGTTTTATGGTTGGGCTCTCTTACACTGCTCTGTTAGAATAAATATTTGTTCATTTGCTTTAAGGCTTCTTTACATGGCTAAAGCAGCACATGTTTATATACACATATTAGTATAAATACAAATTAGGCCCATAAGTTTGCACAGCTGTAATGACTGGAATTTAGTAAATGAAATAGTGCCAACACTGTTAATTGTACGGGAGTGAACAGCAAGACAAATGTACTTGTTAGTAAAGTGGTTGTAGCCAGCAGTGGAGCAGATCTACCCTTTAGCTTTCATTTTTTTGAATGGAACTGTGCTTAGGTTTGTTTTTTTTTTTAATTTTTAAATTTTTTTAATGTCCTATCTGATTTATGGAGTTGCACAAGAGCTTACGTGCCTGACTCTTTACCATCAAATTTCAGAGGTGCATCTGTGTGTCATGCAGTGTGTTGTTTCGGTCCGGTGAAAAGATGCTGCACAGGACAAGATTCATTGGGAGGAGGCTACCGGAGGGTTTGGTCCTGCTGGCATCTGCTCCCCTGCCGCTGTGGCAGCAGGCGCTGGGACAGAGCAGCAGCAGCTGGGCTCTAGCTCATGATGTAGGATGCCCAAATTCCATCCTAAGCAACAACCAGACCTGCCACTAGCTAGGATAGCACAGAGAAATGTTGTAAAGTCGTCTGAGGAAAGTGCCGTTGGAATCGGCCTGAGATCTTCCTATTTCTGAGTCTTACAGCTCTCAATATGCTGTTGCTTGAGTAGGTGTTACTGTGAGCAATAAGGGGAGATCTGACTGAAAGAAAGAAGGTGGCTGAGAGGAGAGTCCAAAAAAACAGCTGGCAGGGAAATAAAGAATAATAAAAAATTTCTCAATCATTGTTTGTTTTGGAAAGATCATGCCTTAAGCACATGGAAATACTTTACACATTTGAGAAGTGCTGACTTCTACATGCCTTGTGAAGGAACAGCAAATCATTCATATTATGTAAACACATTTATAGATTGTTCTAATATAAGTTTTTTCAGTGCTGCTGTTCTTTATAGCAAGATACAATTTAGGGCATATATGCTCTTTTCATGCAATGCTTTGGCCAAGAGTTGCAAGCATCATAAATGTTAAATATTAGAGTTTGTGCTAAATGAACAGTGCAAAGTTGAACTGCATTTTTAATGCAAGAAGTTGTTAAATAGTGCTGCTTGATGCACTGTTTAAAAGTAAACATACCAGAAAGTAGTACTAGGATGAAACAGAAATAAATAGCTTGTCTAAAAGTGTGAGTATAAGTGGTCTCATTATGTCTTGATAGGGATGATATAAAAAAAGGAGAGCAGACAAAGTTCCTCTGTAAGGGTGGAATTTTAAGTAAGGGAAGAAAAATGAATGAATTGAGAAGCTTTGATGCCAAAATTGGAGTGGGTGTTTGTGGAATTGTATAATCATAGTGCTGGGCCAGGGGCTTCTTCCCCCCGTGGAGAGGCAGAGTTGGGGGCACTTCATGACAGGTACCTGTCCGACCGTTCCTTGAAGAACTCCGGAGATGGAGGCTCGGAAGTCTCCTGGGCAGCCTCTGGTAGCTCTCACTGCCCTTGCTTTTATGTTTTAGGGGAAGCTCAGTAACTGTGCCTTGCCTTGACTCAATGCAAGTTCATTTTCTGCCTAGATATGTGCTGAAAGCTGGTTGTTCACTGCCTCTTTGGAGGAACATTTTACGTGCTTGAAGATGACTGTGTGAAGAGGACTTCACGGAACTAAATATGTTAGAATTTAGATCTTAAAGAAAAAGTTTAGATGCCTTAATTGTTACTTAATAATAAAAGCATTGATTTCTTCTGCAAATGGCTGACAGACTGTCTCCACTCTGCAGACTAGATGTGGAACGGCATTTATCAGCTGAGAAGAGGACTCTTTAGACAGGAAAATGCTTTGAAAGAGAGCAGTAAGAACACTTAAAGAGTTGTAGTAAGAGCAATGAAGGGTTCAAAGCCATTTAGGCAATCTGACGTAGTAAATTTGTATAGGTGCATAGAAGAATGTGTGATCTTTCTGCCAGAGCTGGGCTGGTGGTTTCTCGGGTTCCTCTGGGTCAGCGATCAGATGGGTTGTGTCTGTCTGTCTCTGGTTTCGAGAGACTTGCCTGTCGGGCACATGTGTGCAGACTTAGCTCACAAGCTAGTCTTATTCCTGGTTATTCTGTTTCTCAATGAGCCAGGATCTCTTTAACGGTGTTGCGGAGCAGATTCACCTTGCAGCACAGTTAAAAAATCTCCCATCTGCCTGTATTTTCTTCCTGGCCTGCTTCAGACAAACTCTGGGTAAGCACAGCCTACATCTGGCTTTTCTGAAATTCTTGCCAGACTTAAAAAGTCGTGCAAGGGGAGCCAAGAGGAGGGCAAGAGGGATGGCCGCGGTGGCTGGCAGAAACATGGCAGGAGGTGGGTCTGAAGTGCTGGGAGCTGCAGCAAGCGGTGTCACGGCGGAGCGTGGGGTTGTAGGGATGGGGAAGCGTAGGGCAGCAGGTGAGGTGGGTGGGGATGTGGCCATGAGGTGCTGTGGGGAGAGCATGGGGCAGAAAGGTGGGAGAGTGGGACGGGAGTTTCTAGGAAGAAGGGCTGAGGGGCTTCTGCGTGGGATTGGGAATGACAGGAGAGCTCTGGGACGGAAGGGTTTGAGGAATTGGGTGTTCTGGTTCTCATCTGTCTGGATGGGTTCCTGGGTAAGACAGAGGGTGGTGTGGGCACAGCTGGGTGGTGTCAAACGTGACACCCCTCCGCACTTTTTGACAGGGGTTCTGGCTGTTGGCAGGGGTGTACGTGCAGGACTTGTGTTTCCCACAGTATCTTCTGTTTTGTGTTAATCTCTGTTACAAGGTACACCAGCCTTACTAATATATTGATTCCCTACAAGGAAGAAATCTTCAGCGTGTTGACTGAGGCCATGCTCTGTGTGCATACGACCTCTCCGCACCTTAGCTCGTGCCTAAATAAACACAGCAGATAAATGGGTGTTTGCTATAGGGTCTTAGAGGAATTGACTTTTGAGCTTTGAGAGCACATCTGTAAATTAAAAATACATTTAAAAATAAAGATCTATTTCAAAGGAGCTGTTGGGGGCCTTAGTTTTCAATAGTCAGTACTCATCCAGGATGCACTCGTATTGTGCTAGTGTACTTGCAGCAAAAGGTGTTTTGGATCAAAGAGACAGTGTTCTGTACCAAGGAGACTTCAAAAGTAATTTTCCTCAAGAATGTTTGTTCAGGTGGAGAGGGTAGGAGAAAGGAATATTGTTTTAGGCAATCAGCAATGGATATTGAAAGGTGAATTTCCCCATATATATACCTAGCCTTGACTCAGTGTGTCGGTCAAGGTGTTGCTGGAAAGGAATATTGACAGCAATGGCTACTAATGAAAGAGAAATTATCCTCAGGAAGAGGATAATTAATACTCTGAAAGTCTGACTTATCTTTATTCCTCTTAAATGTTTTTGTGTTTTCTTAAAAAAGAAAAAGATGGATAATGCCATATATCAAAGTGGAGAATTGACTGTTTTAGTTTATTGTACTCTGTCCAGTTCTGGGCTCCCCAGTTCAAGAAAGATGAGGAGCTACTGGAGAGAGTCCAGCGGAGGGCTACAAGGATGGTGAGGGGACTGGAACATCTCTCCTACGAGGGGAGGCTGAG
>Ga0065711_1029925_pt1 | contig 34312 bp, 11 predicted proteins | sample Hoacrofraction12_FD_59098 | JGI IMG/M metagenome (GOLD analysis project Ga0065711, IMG submission 59098) | Hoatzin crop microbial communities from Cojedes, Venezuela - Epithelial fraction 12 v2 (version 2) | ecosystem: Host-associated > Birds > Digestive system > Esophagus > Crop | place... | reverse complement strand
GGGTGGTTGAAGTCCCCCATGAGAACCAGAGCCTGTGACTGTGAGGCTGCTTGCAGCTGCCTGTAGAAGGCCTCATCAACCTCCTCCTCCTGGTCAGGTGGCCTATAGTATACACCCACCATAATGTCACCCGTGTGAGCCTGTCCCTTAATTCTAACCTACAAGCTTTCAACTCCTTCTTCACTTGCCCCCAGGCCAAGCTCAATGCATTCCAGTTGCTCCCTCACATATACAGCAACTCCCCCACCTCTCCTTGTTGGTCTGTCTTTCCTAAAGAGTCTGTAGCCATCTATGACAGCATGCCAGTCATGCGAGTTGTCCCACCACGTTTCTGTGATGGCAATAAAACATAACAAATTGTTACAAAGCATATTTTTGTAGCCAGGTGTTCAGGAGTCTTTGGAGTGGGCAATGTCAATCATTGTAGAGGTGAGAGGAGCTGGTGAGAGATTCTCATAATATTCCACGCAATATTTTCAAGAAAATATCACCACAGACTGTGAGTCTTTCCTGCCCTGCAACAAAGTGTGAGCCACTCGATCTTCCAAAGTATTATGGCGTCATTTTACAAACATTATAATTACTCTCTATTACAAAGGAAAGAAAATGCATTAAAAGGACTTCTGCATGTAAGTACAAATTTTAATATTATAGCTTACAGATATCTGAATGCTTTCTTCATGTGTGACATACACTCACTGTTGCTACCAGTGAATTCCAAAATAAATCAGTCAGTAACTTCCAAACGTTGTGATAATCTATGTATTGTTGTGCAACTAAACAAATTGCATCATGCAGTTGTAATAGGCGAGTCTTGATGTCCTGTAACTGCAGCGAGATTTCTTACTTGCATATGTCAGTACATACCACTGATAGTTTCTCTTCCTGAATGTGAACTGAAGCACGTAAATACATGCAAAACAGCAGCTCAGGAGGAAAAGCTCTGCCTAAATTAAAGGTATAAAGGGAGGATTTCACACAAATAGTTGTTTTTATTGAGGGTATTCTTTTTCGTTGAATGGCCTATTAATTCTGAAGGCCATTTTGGGTTGGAATTCTTCATCTGAATTGTGATGTTATTCATGGCCTCATTTTGTGCCTTTTCATCATCTTCTTTGTCTGATGGCTATTTTAAATAGAGCTTTTAAGAACAGGAGGGATGGCAACAAAAGAATGTGTTTACTTTACCCATTGTTATGGCCCGATTCCACTATACTTAGCCTCATTGAGGCATGCATGAGATTTCGAGTGTCCCATTCATCCCAACGAAACTGATTGCAGAGCAAAATAGACAAAATGTGAATAAGAATTCAAAGAATCCAGTTTGCTGTAAGTACTGAAGCAAATAAAAACATTTTGTTTTGATGACTTGCCCTTTAGTGCATAATAGCTAGCTGTGAGTCCTGGAGGGGGGGTCACTGTGCACTTGAATCAGAAGTTTGACCACTGTATACCAGAAAATATGTGATTTGGCAGAAAAATTGAGTTGATCAGAGAGGATGAGATCTTATGGTACTGGAGTTGAGATTCCTTCATTTGCTAGTTTCAGCCTAAAGTATTCTCTGTCTTCAGTGACTGGAAATATTCACATAGTAGTAAGTGGTAACATTTGAAATAGTATCTGTTTTGATTTTCATGAAGGTACATATGGAAAAAAAATGGTAAATTTGAAGCTTCTTTCTAGAGATTCTTCAATAGATTAATTTTGTGTCCAGTAAGTTTTTAGGCAGAGGTAACATCTTTTGATAAAACCTTCAGTAGAGTTAGCAGAGGAGATATAAACTTTTTTTGCACACCTTTCAGGTTTGAAATAGAAACAGCAAAATTCAAAGCTAAAGACAAGCTGAGTTTGGTTAGATGAATCTCAGTTAGACCATGAGACAAAAAGTGTTAGGTCTGTTGGAAGTAGAGGGGATGTTACTGCTGGGAGGGGATAATAATGTAGAGAAAAAGAAAATGATAGTTCATATCCTCCAGAACTTGAAGGCATTAGTTGGAGTGTAGGTGAGCATGAGACTCAGAAAGTTTTAAAACTAACAACTACATGGGCTATGAAATTTTTGGTATTTGGTAGATTTGCAAACTTTAGTTCCCAAGCTTGTGTCTGGCAATGTTTTCCACATTTCTTTTGAGATCAGGGCTGAGAGATCACTGACAGAGTGGTTGTTTTGTGGGAAAGATGCTCATGTGAGTCACTGGGGCTTTCTGTCCTTCAGTTGTTGCTCAGGAGTTCATTTAAGTGTGTAATTGTCTTGGAGAAGACTTTCAGCGCATTGGGCAATGCCATTGGCAGACCTTGGGATCCTGATGGCTCTGTTTTGGGGATATTTATTATGATGATTTTAAAGGTGTGTCAGTGAGTTTGCCATAATTTATGGTCTGGAATTATTCAGCACATGCCAGATTATGTCATCCTCTTCCTAGGCATAAACACAGAACCAGGAAGAGCTTGCAGCCAAAATAGCTGAAATAGGCAGAAGACTGCACTAGTATCACTCAGTTTGCTTCTTCCCTCGTGAGTGAAACATAGCCTGCGCAATGTAAGACCAGGCACAGAAACAAAAGCTGACTCTGAACAAGGTGGCAGGTCGGCATGGCGTGCTTTCTGTGTTCTGCAAATGCAGAACAGCCACTTCGGGATGTAGCAATTACTCATGGGTGGCACTACATGATGTGGCTACGCTGTATCCAGAACCTTGGCTAAACTGTCTGTAGTCACAGGGTGTCCCTGGGCGGTGCTCCCTGCTCTTAATTTACAGTTGTTGCACTCACTCTGCACCTCCTGCAAGGGAGCTCTTGGTTTTACTAGGGCTGACAGCCACTTTTCAATTAAATCCTCTAGCAAAGCACTCTTCTAACGAGAAGTAATCAGCTCAAGAGAAAGTCACATCCACATCCGATGTAAAATGGATTATCTCCATCTGGTTTGGACTCTCCCCTGGTATTTTGTGTCTGACTTCTATTATCTGTGTCTGATTTAGAGGATAAACACCCTAGGGCAGTGTTTGCACAGTACCACATGCCATGACAGCAGTCAATAAATTATAGGAGAAGGTGCTCACACAGGATTGTTCCCAGCTTCACATCCCTGATTCCACTATCCACAGATCCCAAGCAGCGTGGAGGAGCTGAGTTTTCTGAGAGGGATACTGTTCTACACTTGAACAGATTTCTCTTTGAACTAGTATTTTCTTGCTAAGGGACGTTAAAACATATCCGTCCATAATTTAATGAGGGTTTTTTTGCTAGTTGTTCACTCCCTTAAAAATTCAAATCTGTTCCAGACATTAAGACGTCTAGGATAGCTGTAGAGAGTCAAACCATAAAAAAAAAACCCTGAAGCAATTCCCTGACCCTGCCTCAAACCCAAATGACTTCAAAATTATTTTTTCTCTCCCTCTTGAACTCTTTTTTTCTCCTTCACTTACCACCCAACCTTGCTTTCACTACAACTTTCTTTCCTGTGCTCATTCCTCCCAAATCCAGGCTTCTCATGCAGTTTTTCCTCTTCTTGGGAGTATAGTCACAATTATCCATAATAATCTCCTTCAATATTTGAAAATACTTAGGCATGACTGTAACAAAAAAAACCCTTAACTGGGCAGGACATGCTCCTAATTTTAGCTTATTCAGGCTATGTCACAGGAGCCTGTTTTCTGCACTTTGCATTTCTATTGTTTTTCCACAGGCATTAATAAAATACAAAATACTGTTGATTTGAAAGGCAGCGTTTACATTACAGGACAGAAAGAGTAAGGTCAGTGAAGACTCTGTCCCATATGGTTATTTTAACCTTTTTTCCAACTCACTGTTTGGGTTTTATGGTATCCTGTGTTGTTTTCTTCCATTTCCCTTAGAAGCGTAAGATAAATACAGTAAGAAAAGCTGATTTTCCTTACCACAATTCCCCCTCTAGATAGCAAATGAGAAAAAAAAAAAATCTAACTGTGTGGATATGTTAAAACGTTTGCAAATTATTAGGCATGATGTCTAATGGGCTATGCTTCTTATCTGAAATGTACAAATGCCCTTAAATCACACGTTAAAATCTCAGCATTACTGAAATATGCATTCTCCGGTTTTCAGAGAGAGTTAGATTGAATGCCTTTCTACTCACTCTGCAGTTCCCATTAATGTTAACAGGCGTATTTCTTTTTGCTTCCGTTGGAGTCGACTTGATACACACGTGGGATCCTTTGATAACCTCTTAAAAAGACATCCTTCTACTTTACATGCACTTTAGAGCTTTAATGATCTCACGATGCTTCTTTGTGTCTCCGTGGCCAAAATGTTATCTAATACTTCTTGTAAATAATACAAGGTAGCTTTTTACTCTGTAAGTGACCTCTGTGCATGTGCTAACAGTCTATTTGAATATACCTTGCCCACGGGGTGTTCTGCTGGAGTCGGGGGAAAGCATTAGGAAGCAAGGCAGAACTGCCATTTCCTCGCTGTTCTGTTGCTCAGAAGCAGCTGCATCTATTCAGCTAGTGGGGGAGACAAAACCTGAGAGAGGGAAAGGTGAAAGAAGGAGGAGCCAGTACTGTTATCTTTGCTTTCCAGTTCATCTGTCCAGAGATGTATAGGAGCAAGTCATTTCTCCTGGGGAGCATCTGAGCAAACCCTACTGCGATGGAGATTTTTTTTTATATCTGCTTCAAAGGCCACTGTAAACACACCACAATGAATTGTAAAGTGTCTGTGTGCATACTTGTTCCTACTTCTATTTATAGATACTGTGTTAAATCTTTGAGTCCTTAGCTCATGTCATATGCTAACCAGTTTCTTGGGGTGTATTTCCTATAAAAAGTGTGAAATCAGAGCTTTGGATTCCTTTTTATAGCTACGTTGTAGGTCCATAAGAAATGTTAAACAACTGTTGAAATACAGCCTTATGCGCAGATCTGTCTGATCTAAAGGTACTCAAAGGAGTGGGCTGCAAGGCTTTCAAGTCCCAGCATGCCTGTGCGCATCACACACTTCAGCATGGCTTTCCCCCGTGAACATTACAAGTTCTGCCATCTATAAATTGCAGGATGATTTTAGCAGTGGGACACAGGGTGGGCTCAGCTGTTCTCCCTCTGGCTTCGGCCCCCGTCCCTGTGCCCTTGGAGGGCAGCCCTGTGCCCTCCACTGTGGCCATCAGGCAGCAGCTTTGCACAGCAGCACAAAATGCAAGAGAGATGGGCTAAGGGAAAAACCCCCTCCCTTCCCTCCCTGAAGGCCTATGGGCATGTCTCTGCCGTGAGATTTGAGTGGCAGAGGGCACTTGCCCTCCCTCTGCACTCTTGAGCCTTGTTCTGCTCCCACCCCATCCTTGGCCAAAGGTGACAGTGGTTAAACTGCATCTTTGGGATCTACTGAGTAAATATGGGGTACACTGCCGTTTAACATGGAGCTGGTGGCTGTTTTACAACTGTCAGCAATGGAACAGATTGCTTCTGTAAATCAAATAAGCCAGGAGGGTGATCGGCATAATTCAGACCCAGGGTCAAATGGAGGAGGCTAGAAAAGGTGACACCGGCTCTGCATCCCTTTGCATGCGTGTCATGCAAGGGACACTAAACACATGCATGTAGCTTTGGATTCCTTCAGTTCCCAAGCTTTGTTTGATGTCAGTAGGAAGTGTGAAAACCTAAAGTAACTAATCATCTGCATGTGTAACATCAGAAAGCAGAGGCGAGCTTCCCTTCATTTCTTCAAATATAGATTATGTTCTGTTCCTTCTACGTACGGCTGGCCAGATAATTTACATCTGTCTTTTTCTTCCATTTTCTGTGTTTCTTGCAGTGTCTCTGAAAGAACTAAACCGACTGAATACTGAGGCTACTAGCTCACAGTGTCACTTCAATCTTCCTCTCTCTCTAACCTGTGCAAAGTTAGCGTGACTATTATTGAATTTAGGACAAATAAGATTATTAAAAATGTGTTCACAATTTCTGATACTTACAGCAATCCCAGTAATAACTATGTTTTAAAACTTGGCAAATCTTGGGATTTTTTGATAGATACTTGCATTCTTAGGCACTACATCACAATGAATATTCATTTTGGTTGCATTGCACTTCCCCATCAATGACAGAGAGATTAACTAAAACAATATTTTATTTGCTACTTTAATGGTGAGTACATAGCATTAATTATGTTATTAATTCAACTAGAAACTCTTATACAAAGCTATTTCAAGCCATTAGTTGCCCTGTTGTAATTGATGGATTACTGCATTACCATTTAATTTAGTATTGTTTTCAAGGCATTACACTCAGTTTCATTCAAGTTAATTGTATAGCCAAATAAGGAAAGAACTTTCTTCATGAGCATAAGTGATGCAAGCATGGATTCTTCCTGATTTCAGATGTATGATAGGATGTGATCCATATAGCAATTCTATACAAGGCCCTCCAGTTAGCATTACTTTGCAATTTATGGCAACAAGAAATGAGGGAATGGACCAGAAGATTGCATGGCATTTGGATTCAGCATTGTTATAGTCTACTCTGCAAATGGAAATTAACATCAATTATTCAAATCTAGTTATGCTTTCAACCCTCTTAATTGCAAAGTGTTTTCCATTCAGTGATCAAGCTCAATTCCCTAAAGATAATAGCAATTATAACTGTGCATCCAGAGGAAAATATACTCTCTTTGGCCCAATTTTCGGCTCTGATATGACCTCTTTATGCTGCTTTTTACACAGAGGGGTTGTTAAGTTGGAGCAACTGTTCTTTTTGCATAGAACATAGCCCAAGGCAGTCAAGAATCACGGACTACAATCTTCTTTACTGTCCCAACATAGAAACAGGGAAAATATAATGGGTGGGATTCAGCTGCCTAGAAAAAAGTATATAGACCACTATAGATGGAAGCTCTTAGGCACATGAGACACCTTCACAAGGGTAGCAAATGTGGTGTAGGACTTGGGGAAAATCTGTGTCAGCTGGAGGCAAGGCTGGAGGCAATACTCTAGGGTATCTGAAATAGCATAGCGATTAGTTGCCTAAATAACCTTGGTTTTGCCTGAGAACTTATGGGCTACGCAAGGCTAAGTGTAAATTATATTGTTCTTGAAGCTGAAAATTGCTTCATGGACTGGATTGCATAAGGGCATAATGAAACTTCTTTCTCCTTAGTGCAATCCCTAGATATTATTAGAGTAACTTCAGGCAACTCCTGTCCATCTTCTAGCTTTTCTGTGGCAGAAGTGATGATTCTGCTGCCTTCTTTGAGTGTGTAGTCTGTAAGGTTTTCAGGATTGGAAAATATTGCACCTTTTACTGAAAATAAATAACAATGCGTAGTGTGTGTCTCTAACTACAGTCAGATCATGAATGAGTGGACAATAAACACCAAGGCTTAATAGGAAGTCCCAGTCCTCTGGTTAACCACAATAAGAACTTTGTCCAAATGCGCCATGGCTCCTTCCCAGCCACCTTCCCTGGTTATGTTTCTGCAACATGAGAGTAGACAGCCCAGGGAGCAGCTGGTGATACGTATGGCATAGAGAATGTGTCTTGTCTGACACTCAGCGACAATTCCAGGTCTCTCATTCAACAGTTGCATGACATATCAAAAATCAATGGCATGTCTACTGACAGAGAAGGAAACACTAACTTTTTTGAACCAAGTAGCTGAAATTGATGTCCTGTGTATTATATTTATTAGAGACAGAAACAATTGCTGATGTCAGGTAGTTCCTTGCTGCGTTCTCCTTTGATTAAAAAAACCCCAAACAAACCTGAAAGAGACAAACTCTCAGTCTTCTGAACTCCTTAGGAATCAAATCTAGGATTCATTATCTTTGGTTACAGTTCACTATTTCCTACTGGTACCTAATCTAGAGCTCTCCTTCTCCAGGTTTTATCACTTGCGCTTTTGAGAAATATACTACTTTCTTGCTGCCTTTTCCATTTCCTGATGTGATGTTTTGGATTCATCCTAAAACAAATAAATAAATAAAGCCATTCAGTCATAACTCTTTGGTTAGATTTCACCCAGCCCTGACTGGCCTGCATTTGGGTGGTGACTCCTGCTTCATCTTTCTCTGTCAAAGAAATTTGGTTTATGTATTTGTTCTGAATAAAGGTGAGTTGCTTTTTAAACTATCTTCAACTAAATTATACTTCCCAGTAATACAGTTCATAGGTATGAATAGTCAATGACAGGGATGGGCTTCAACCTGAAAAGGTGGGATCCTCATTTTGGAAACTCCTGGTTTGGATGTGTTTAGATAGGAGGGTTTTTTTGACTACAGAAGTTTACCCTTCTAAAACTGAAAGGCTTGGAACACTGGTTGGAAAAGAATCAGTCTTATCTCCAGTAACAATCTGTAGAGACTGGGGAAGTCACCACGGCTGATGCCACTTTTTGCTTGTTCTCAAAGATAGTCCTTCACTTCCAGAGAATTAGACTAAGATCTATGCAACATCTCCTGCAATATAAGCTTTATTGGAGAGATTAGGGAGGATTTCACTTGTGCACAGAGGATTTTTGTTTTGTTTCTCTACAGAGGCATGATTTTCAAGCTTTGAAAGAACTGGAAATGCTGCTTGGCAGAAGGAAGCTTCAATCCAATGCTAACACTGATGCAGAGTCCACTCCTTCTACGAAAGGCTGCTGTTCATGTGTACCGAAAGCTGTTTTGTATCACTCTACAGATACAAAGGGTAAGTTATTCTGTTTATTGTAATTGGAGTCTGATATAAGAGATATTGGGGAATGATAGGCATAGTCAGACGATAGTTTATCTCTTCCTATAACTTACCGTGGGGTGTATTTATGTGTATATTTCTGGTGGAGCATAATACTGGTATCTGGACACTGACCCACAAGACATGAGATGCGTTAACTGCAATAATCAGACTGTTGTCCTGAAACCCACTCAGTACGGTATGATCTGCTCATTATGACAGGTGCCTTTTTATTCATTATTACTTTAGAAAGAATTTCTCACTCAATGAAAAAAGAAAAGAAGGAAAAAACTGCAACACAGAGAAATTACTCTAGTGGTGGTAATGCAGGGAAACATTTGCCATGGGCATTGGTTGGAGTAGGTGTCATACATTTGTGTCATGATATAATGGCATACTGTAGGCTATCCTTGTATGTGCTCTCATTCTGAGCTCGTTTGTCACTTGTCTGTGTAAATTCAACGTCTTCCTCATCTGGGGGAGTTTATATATCTCCTTGCAGTTGACTGTAAACAAATTGCAAGTGCTGCTTGGCAGGTGACAGATAGATCCAGTTGGTTAGGTAAGGCTGTTGCTGTCTCCGTGCAATATGAAAAATTTACGCATTTGAGAAATTCCAGGCTGCTGCTTTCTAGTGTAAAATTTGGGATATGACAGCAGATGTCAGATTTAAAAAGGAGAAGAGTGAGATTCTGTGGGGGATTGAACTAGTTTGTTTGATTCTTAAGGAAAAAATGTCCAGACGTTTTGCTGGCTTGCTGCTGTAATTGGCTGCTTTATGCATGCTGTGTGAAGTGAGCCCATACGAGGGGACTGTGCTGCTACACTCTGCTAAAGCAGATTCTGGTTTCTGATTTTCGGTATGTGACAGGCTCTGAGCCTTACACAGCAGTCAACCAAAGGCCTCCATCTTGTACCACCGGATTGAGGTGTTTGGATTCTCCCCAGCTTCAGGGTGGCTGTACACACAGACTCTGCTGTAGAGCTCACTGCAGCCCTGGGGCCTCAGCATATCTCTGCCTTGGATGATGGAAAACTTTAATAACACGTACAAAATTAATTTGGACCTTCTCCTAACACAAGTCTTTCAAGTGTATGGGAAGCACCGAGGATTTTTGGCGTGCCAGCTTTTTATTTATTTCTGTGTCTTCAGCTACTATACCTATTGATTTCAGTTAGTGCGAGTCACTCTTTCACTGTTGTTTCCATAAGCACCTCTTTAAATATGTAAAAGCCATAGGTATTTGTTTCTTCTTGGTTAGCAGCCTCTCACCTCTCTGTTGTGTAGAAAGGTGCTACACAAAAAGAGTAAATTGGTAATGTAGCTCTTTGTGCCTTGCTAAGATAAGATGCTAGCCATATGGCTCCAGTGCTGGGCACTGAGAAAGCAGCTGAGAGCTGGGAGGGTCAGGGTGTGTGCGTGTGTGTATGTTTATTTGTTTTGTTTGTATTAGGCGCTTCTTTTAATTATTTCATTTTTCCTCTGCTCACTTAGACTGAGACCTTGTGGTTTTGTATGTAACTGTGCAAGCCTTTATTCAGGACAAATCACACTGTAGTCTATAAGAGCATAGGAAAGGTTCCTGGGGTTGTCAAGGGCAGCCGCAACCTGCCTTGTGTTATCTAATGACATTCATAAATTTACTGAATTCCCTTTACAGTTGGCCTCCTTGTGCTGCCTACTACTTCTATGAGAATTTGCTTAAAAATCTCACTTCTCTGGAAATCTTCTCATTTTCTGTGCAAGCTTATTCCTGGCCATGTTTTCCTCCTCTTTTTTCTTGTGCCAAAGGATACACTGTCTTTTAGAGTAAATAGCTTTTCTTTTGAATGTTTAGCCCTCTATTCCCATAAAACACACGTACACATTTACAAAATACACATATCTACTTACATGAACAGTAATTTCTTCTCTAAACTGAACAAAGGAAGCACTTTTAGTCTTCATATTAACCTATACTCTTCTTTCTATTCCACTTTGAAGCTGTCTTCCTTGGCTGTACATGATTGGAACTACACAGAGTATCTCTACAGTATTCTACATAAATTGTCATCAAGATCTTGTACAATAGGGTTAATATTGCATCCCACTATCAAAATACTTGGTTTACATTGTTGTACAATCATATTAGGTGTTTTAAACTAAGAAATGCACCAAAGGTTCATGTTCATCCTGGTTACACATTTCATGAATTCATGTAGTTTATGCAGCTAATATACCCATATTTTCTTCTCGGTCATTTAGAAACACTGATTGTGCATAGTAAATTATAAAACAAGGTGGACAGAATATTAGAAAAACGTGTAATCCATCACATAGCTTATAGAGTGGGAGGCTCTAGTGCCTGGCCCCAGTAATTTTTTTCCCCAGAGACAAAACATGTAGAAAAGGTCTCTTCCAGCTGCTTTTTGAAAATGCAAATTGCAACTCAGGTTAACAGGTTAACCATTCTGACTACTATTGCATCATTGACATGAACCAACCCAATTCTTACTTCATTAGTTGACAAAAGAGTTAATAACTGCATTGTATATAAATTTGAAATATCACGTAGGTCAAAACAAAGGGCATTTTCATCAGTGATCATTCTGCATCAGCATTTCAGTGCAAGCATTCAGGAAAATTTGTGTTACAGGATGAAAAAATATTAGACATTTACTTATTATAAATGATGTTATTGTATCAGAATCCACCTATTCTTACTAGTAACATCTGTTCATTCCCATAATGTGTGTAATTGTCATTTTTATAAGATTAACTTACATCTTGAATTTACTTTCCTTTTTAATCTTTACCAAAGATTATCCATAAACTTAGAAGTGTACAGCTCATTGGCTTAATAGTGTCAGCAATCTCTGTATTAACTTTATTCCTTTTGCTTGTATTAAATCTGTTAAAATAGGTTTTCATTATGATTTTGAGTTATCGTAAATATTGTTTGAACAGATCCATTATAACCTTCCATATTTGCATATTATTCTAGAAATTCATGAAAAAAATACCTAGCCAAAATAATTCTAATAATGTCCTCAATCTCTTTGCTTTATTCTCTGCCTGTAAGTTTTAAACCTCTGCAAATCAGCATTGGTTAATGTGCTGACCATTTCTTTTGGTGAGAAAGTGCATATCTGTGTGCATATATCTAGATAAATAGGGGTAGCTACCCAAAGGAATGGCTACGGATACATTATTTATTATGAGTTACTGATGATCTTATAGCTCATGAGTGACAGAGCAAAACAGAATGACAAGGTGGTACGAAAGCTCATCAATAACTTGAAGCAATAAATAATGTATTTGTCATCTGCAATTGAATGTATTTTTATGCATTAGTATTTTTTTCCAAGTGTTTAATAATTATTTTGGAATGAGATATGGAATTGCATCATCTAGATTCAAGGAAGTTTTTAAAAAATCTCATTTTATTCTGTGGCACACCTTTGTTTTTGTTTAAATTATGCAGAGAGATACTAGAGATGAGCAACTATTCTCAATGAATAATTTATTTGAATTTGGCCTCCTTTTCTACTATTGGAATATTCAAACAATAGGCCACAACTTATTCTGATTCATATGTTATTAAAATTTTATTTGACAGATGTCTTTTTGAGTTTTTAATTTATGTCTTGGCAGTGATTATTTGAAAATGGAGCCATGTACCCTAATTTTGCTGAAATAAATGGGATTCTTTTTATCTGATCCTTGATTAGCTGCAATTGGCCTCATGAATCCCATGGTATTTTGTGCCCTGGCTGCATGAAAACACAAGCAATTCTTACGTGAACATTTCATGTACAGACATAAAGGTCAATTTATGCCAATTCTCAAGCATAGAACTTTGAAGTTTCTTTCAAAGAATATGTTGGTCAACTGTGAAAAGCTACTGCAGGTAAGGAATAAAATAACTTCTCCTAAAATTTCAACCATTTTTCCCTTGCAGTTTTTTAATGAAGATCACCATTGAGGCTTCAGGCTTTACATCATTTTCTCTACTCTGTACAGTGCGATCTGCCTTTTCCTGATGTTTATCTGCCTGATACTGAGATGATGATCTTCCAGCAGCTGCTTCTTTCACTGTGGAGTGAAGGTGAAACTGAATGCTACGGGTGAGTCACAAAAAATGTAGGTGCTACAGTCCTCCATCTACTCTTACTCCTCTTGTGTTTTCGATAAAGACAGACCACAATATTAATATGTATGAATGAAAGTACAATCCACAAATCCCTGTTGGACAGAAATTTATAGGCCCTATATTCCACCTAATTCCACGCATGTAACTGAGGATCTTTTGTGAGGCTCAAGAGTTGAGCCTCACTCTCCGTGTTTATTTCATGTTAACCAACAGTTTCGGCTCCCTTTTCAGTCAGTACAGAGAGAGGCAGGAGCCACACAAGAACTGTTTCAATCACAAATGCTCTGGATTGCTCTCTAGGTCATCTTGCTTGCTCTCACTGCTGGTCACAGTGGAAGACCAGGAGGCCAAAACCAGGTTTTGTCTAACTGAAATGTAGAGGACACCAGCGAAAGAGGCTTTTATAGACAATGATTAAGTTTATGCTAAAGCAGCACAATGCTAAGGTGGCTAGCTCAAGGGGAAATTTCTGCATTGCAGATATCTCAATTTAGGTTAAATGAATCTTGGCTTATGTTAGGTGCCTAAATACAGTGAGGTAATCTGCATCACAGACTTCTTTATTTCAGTAGAGTACGTGAGTTTGGATAGTAACAATAAAGACTCGATTCTGCCTGGAGAAGCAAAATTCCTGTTGCCTCTCTGGGACCAGCTCTGCTCCTCACCTCACTCCTGCTTGTCAAGGTTTTCATTACGTGTTGCAGCCTAGATATATTCCTGGTCTGAAGTCCAGACCAAATTTCTGATTTGATTTTTACTCAAAACTTCAGAACAAGGCTTGGAAGGGAAGTAAAATGGCCCCATGTTGACCCCCTGGTCTGGGGCATATCTTCTTGGCACCTCACGGTTTCCAGGCAGTCTTGATAAGCCCCTGCTACACTGGGGATTTTGTTCACAATTAATATGAAGTAATACAAATGATCTCATAACAATGAACTTGGGCATATATTCCTTTTTCAGAGATTTCCACAAATGGTTTGAGAAGACATATTTTTGGGAATGTTGGTGACAACTGGCCTAATAATGTCATTTTATTTTCTGTCAGAACAGCGTTTGTGGGATCTCAGAGGCAGACTCCCAGCTAGCATAATTTGCCATCTCTCCTTTGGATTGCCACTGTTTTATTGCAGCGCAAGAATCTGGCCCGTGACTCTTGTTCCACTCCGACTTTTGCGATTCCTGTGTGCCCCATATATTCCTATTTTATTAAATCAAACTGAGAAGGAGGGGTGCGTTTCCTTTGTGCCACTCCAGAAATACAAAACCACTTAATTGACTAGAGCAGGCAGGTTTACAGTTGCTTTACGTTGACAAAAACACAAAGGAGCCAGAATGTACTACTGAAATGAGATGTGTACCTGATAGTGGCAAGATGTATAAAGGAGTGTATGAATCATAAATACATTTAGATTTGATAATAAGCCTTTTCACAACCCTTTCCCAGAGCTGGATGCAATTTCAACACTCTTATTCACTGGAAGAAAAAAATATTTCTTTGGGGAGAAGTTCTATTCTGAATTGACATTAGGGTTCTGCTGTCTGCTGTGTGATGCAGACTGTTTCCCCTCCATCACCAAAAGAGTTGGGAAGTCAGAGACTCTGCAGTGAAAGCCTGGTCAGTGTGTTTTTGAGTTGCAATAACATGATGGTCAGTCCTGAGAGTAGTTTGATGCAGCTGAAGGATGCTTCTTTGAAGAGCCTAAAGCACTTGCAGACACTAAGAGCTCCTACCAGCAGCCCTGCTGTCTTTAAGGACCTTTTCCTTGGAGGAAGCCCTTTTAATTAGGCTTTGTTCCAGTTCTCAGACATCAATTTAATGTCTGAATACTGAAAATAAGTATTCTGAGAATCAGAAGTGCATATGCCACTTTGATATTTTCTTTACTCATATCACCACTGAAACCCAAACAATAAAAATTATCAGAGCAGCAAATATACCTAGTTGCATTATGGGAAGAAGCTTCTGATCAGTCATAATTTATTTTTCATGACACTATTTATCTGATATTCCCTCCCTCCACTCCCCCCCCACCTAACCCTCAAAAGAAAAAGGGTGAAGGATGGAGGATGGGAGGGAGTTCACAAGCAAATGAACCTCTGCATCTTAAAAAGACTGCAGTTACTGAGGTTACAAATCATTTTAGTCCCCAAACAACAAAGAGGGTGCATCTGCCATCAGAAGCAGAAGGGTTAAAAAAAATATATTCTTCTGTATCTAGCTCATTTTATAGATCTCTGTGCTTTTTCAGAATTTCTGTAATGAGCATGTTGCGCCTGTCAGGGGTTGCTTTCCTCAGTGAAACCTTCACAGTCACTTTCATCCCCAAAGTCTCAAACTTCTTGTCAAAACCTATAATTACCTCCCAGAGTCAAATCTGCCATTAATCATCTCAGAAAGACTTTTGATAAGCCTTATCACTCAGAGCACTGAAAATGAGTAGGGACCTCCTGTATCTGTGCCACCTCTCTGGACTATGTTGTCCTGTTCTGGGAAAATTGAGAATTAACTAAAATAAGCTTTGCTGAAATAACAAGGCTTTCAAATAGTGATATTGTATAATGTGAAGGTAATGCAGGTGTCTTGCTTCCTCTTTCACTCCCTCCTTTTCTTTCATCAAAGATAGACGTGCACTTTCCATCCTTTGCTATAATACAGCTATAACAATTAGAGCTGGCATAATGTGTGAAATATTTTCCCCACTGTCTATATTTAGCAGAAAAGACCCAGTCAAAAGGCTAAAAAGGAGTGGGGTGAGTGTTCCTGTTAGGTTATAAGAAATCAAGGTAAAAGCTGTTAGCAAATATTCCAGGGAGAGTAGAGGAACTTATTTAGAACAAAAGAGAAAATGCATCTTTAATCAGAGGTAACTCTTCTTTTTCTTTTCTTGTTCTTTCCTGTTCTTTTTCACCTCCATGTTTTACTTTCTTCACTTAGGAAAAAATCCATGGAAGAAAAAGAAGGGAGAAATACTGATGGTTTAAATTAAAGTTCACAAAGTCTCCAGAAAATTACAAGAAATTATAAATTTTTTTTCAGAAAAAAAGCTTGTACTTGAAAAGAGCAATGTGTCTGTGTTCCAAAATGTCAGGTAGCCTGAATATTAGCATTAAAATAAATACACAGCTATTTTAATGAATACAAAACTAGTGCAACACCTCCTTCCCTATATTGTTAGCCGCAATGTATGCATTGAATTGAAATCGTTAAAAAACTGAGAGTTTCAAGGACAGTAGCACTTAGGTATTGTAAGTATTCATGTACTTGATGTGGATATTTTCCAGCATAGGTAAAAGAACAATGTAGACAACTAATGCAATTTTCAGGGCATCTGCAGACTGAGAGCTACATGGTCATGTCTACATCATGATCATCATGTAAAGAAAGGCCAGTGTTAAAGAGGAAGAGTCCTGATGACTCTCCCTTACCACTTAGAATTTTTCTCAGCACCTGGTAACCATATTTGATTTAACTAGGGTAGACCAAAGGCAAAGTTGTCTTTTTTTTTTTTTTTTCTTTCCATCTGCTATTTTGTTTTCCTTGTTTCTTTCTGGAAAAAGTGAACTAAGCTCAATGGAAACATTTATAAGTGTGTTTTCAGTAGATTTGAGTGGTAGAGCATGGAAGATCAATCTCTGGAATAGGAGAAAAAGGGCTGCCTACCCAGCTAGCCTCTGGTGCTCCTCTCCAGGCACTGCTGTGCACCTGCATGCCATCAAGAGAAGAGCTGAATTCAATATAAAGACACTAAATTGTTTTTATATGGTCACTGTGAAGAAGTTTGGGTTCAAATAAGCAAGTGGACACATTTCTGAGTCTGCTCTGTTTGTACCAAAGCTGGTCTGGTATCCTTATAGTTGAGGGCACCTATGAGTCTCAGTTGTGCCCTGTGTAGGTGGACACTGGCCTTAGAATATGCTTTGGGCAAGAGCTAGTTCCTCAAGGGCCGCAATGTTAAGTCTTTCCCTAGGTTGGCTGTACTCCATTTAAGCTGTTACAGAGGAAGGCAGTGATAACCCACATATTCATCCTGCCCTGAATGTGATTTCCCAAGTAGTGGGTTCCTAATGTTGAAATTCCCCAAGGGTATTTCTAAGCTATTCTTTTCCCATAGAACACGTGGGGGTTTTAAAGCTTTAAAAGCTAAGGTGGTGCCATCAGTTTGGGACGTCTGAATCCTAAGGTGAATGACCTGACAGTTCCCTGAAATCCAGAATTCTTCTGAAGCTTGTATTTCCAGATCCATCATTATCACTGATCTCTAAGAAGACACTAATTGGAAAAAAAGATAGAAAAACCCCTTCACTGTTCAAGTGGATAAAGATTTTGTAGCCATTTGTATGCAGCTGGGAGAAAAGGGATGCTTGCAGCAAAGGAAGAAAAGAAGGGTGTTATGTCATGAACCAAGGTGGACACTATGGAAGTTCTGCTAGAATAGAGCCAACTGATTTGTGTTTGGATAACCATTTAAGTAAGAAGAGTAAAGCTAACTGGAAAATGATTATTCAGCATAGGTCAAATGTTAGTGACAATAATGATAAGATTGATTAGTGAGTTGAGAGAAATTAGAAGGATCAACCTGCTGCAGTTTGTTGTGATTCCTGAAATGAATATCACATAGGAACTATGCAACTGAAAATATTTTAGAAATTCATGTGTAGAATTGTATCTGCAAAAATGAAGGGGAGTATAAAACAATTTTCTCTTGTTTGCTGATCATAGCAGAAGAAAAGAAAGAAAAAAGCTTTAATTTAGGGAAGAATCATGGATATGCTCAGGGGTCACAGTGTACATAACTTTTGTCTCATTCTGTGTGGAATCCTGCGCAAAGATCCTTGATTTTGTGCAAGCTTGTCATCCTACTTTTCCAGGTACCTTCCCTGCAATTCCAGCTGTCTTCGCAGTCTTCCACTGCATGAGGTGGTTCTCAGTTACTACCTTACTTCAGTGACTGGGATATTTTTCTTATCACTGGTATTCCTCTCTCCTTATCCCAACTCCCTCGCTAGTGCATTGCTACTACCCTGAGGGCTGCACCCATGTTTTTCAATGACTCTGGGATCTAAAATCTGGTCTGTTTTCTGATCTCTGTTTCTCTGTTGGTTTGAGCTATCAAGAACCATATTCCTGTTGAAAGGGTAAACAGATACTCATCTCTACCAACAGCATTTGTACTGACAGCAACGGAGAATCACAAGCCTGTGACTACAAACCCTATAACTTCACTAAGCAAGATAGGCAGACTCTAGCATGGCTATCAAATTAAATTCTGAAGCAGTTATTCAAATTCTTTTCTGTTGTGTGTGTGCGTCTTGCCAATATTTTTCTGTGCGCTTATATTATGGTTTTATATTTTGTATACTTTTTATATTTGTAATTTTATAAGGAGGATACCTTTTAAAATAATTTTATGAAGAAATATCTTATAATACGAAGAATACAAAATCTGCCACAAGGTTAAGTAAATTAAAGCAGTAGGCAAGTGAACCGGTTAGACAGAATGTTGATTTGAGAAAAGAAATATTATGGTTGACACAGGAATCTGTATAGAAATTAGAGCCATAAAATGCTAAGTTGATTCTAGGATGCTACAGAGAGAGTTTATATCTCTAGGGTAGTTAAAATAAAATAACACAGAATCAGAAAATGTTTTTATACATTGGAGAATCCTGTAACAAGGCAGGATATTTGATCCTGGCAGAGTTTTAATTACTCAGATGTTGATTTGGATGCCACTCAATACAAAAATGAAGAGGAGGAACACATTTTGAGAGGTATTTCAGGATTGCTTTCTTCCACGGCTTACTGAAGCATTCAGATGGTTACAGGCTATTTTGGACCAAGTCCTAGAAAAAATACCAACTATGATTAATAGGACAGAAGCAAAGAAACACCCAGGACATTACAATATCATTAGTTTAAAATATTCTTGGGGGCTGGTGGAAGCGAACCGAACATTCTGGACCACAGGAAAGCAGACTTTGAGAAAACATGAAATTCCCTAACAGGTTTTGGTTAGCATTTTATTGGTCAAGATTTTATTATGCAGAGGGAATTTAGTGGAGACTCTAGTAAGTGTTTTAGAAACAGTTGGTGATGCAATTAAAATCCATCCTGGTTCAGTCTAGAGGGAAAAAAGGCAACAGATGTAAGTTTGTTTAAGTGGCAATGTAAAAATAATTATAAACAGAAGGCTTCTTTAAAAATATGTACAAAAAGTAGTGAGGGGTGGATTGGGAAAACCCTAAAAATAAGCATAAGCAAGTCAAGAACATAATTAGCAGTACTGAATGTCGGACTGTAAAGGGTATTTCAGCTAACAAAGGATTCTGCTGCAGTATTTACAGTAAATGAAAAATAAAATGGGAAAGTGATATACTTAAAAGGGAGATTGGGGAACCAAAAAAAAGTCTAATAAAATAACAGATTTTGAGAAGAGATGAGAGATGGCAAGCTGCTCAGCGCAAGGATTACATTTTCTAATTAAACCAATTATCAACACTTAACATTGCGTTTAACACATTCAGAGCTCTGCACTACCCGGTAACAAATGCTGGGGAGTAATCTTAGCTCCATTTTACAAACGGAGAAGCCGAGGCAGTGACGAGCTAAGGCTGGTGCAGAGTGAACTGATAGCACTGGTGAAACTAAAGGTCTTTTTGACAGACAGCTCCCTGCTTCTTTAATCCCATTCTTATTGGATTGCCAAATTCTGATTATAGGCAGGGGGGATAACAAAATATCTCAGCAAAGCAAGAGAACAGGATGGAATTTACTTCTCCAGTTCTACAAACCTTTCCACACTGCCAGATACCTTTCACAGCCACAGAAAAGCCAGCCATGGCACAGGTTTGCTCCTAACAGGAAGAAGTTTGCAGGATGGGGTCTAGGATTCCTGTAGGAACCAGGAACATGTGGAATAGTTTGGGATGTCTGAGGAGGTAAGCACTTGCTCACACTCACTAAGGGGAGATCACATGCAAGTTTGTGTCATACAGAGCCTGACCTGTGTGCCCAGGCTGCAAGCAGCCTTCCTTCCATCCTTCTTTCTTTCTGTTGTTCCATCCTTCCTTCCGTGCTTCTACCACTGGCTGACTTGTACAGTCCAAGAGGAAAAATTCGGACCCCAGCTTGTAAAACACATGTATGACTTAAAATAATAAATGTTTCCAGCAGTTTCAGAAAGACCACTCATCTACTTGAAGTTGAGAACAAGTTTATGTTCCTAAATGATTCAGGGCCATGGTCTTCGTGATGTAGTCCTGACCATAAAGGAAAATTTGTAGTTATCTTGAGGAAAGAGACATTCTAGAATGCAAATAATTCATAGCTTTAAGAGCTCAAGAAAATTAAGACAGAAACAGATGAAGTCTTCGGGAAATTACTTTCCGAGTTCCTTGATGCAAGCACTAGAAACTTGCAAACATAATGTCATTAGTCTGAGATAGGTCTGTGACATCAATTATGGAAAAATATTAGAAAAAATGTGTAGGGTCATTGATGGAGCATGCTGTGGTACTTAATTTCTTTAGAGACAAGTCACATAGATTTAAGAGATTCTGGTATTGCTTAATTCAATTGTGATTTTTTTCCCAGTTTTTATTATGTGATATTGTCTGTATTCAGTATAGAATTGACATAACTTTATTTTTAATGACATAACTTTATTTTTTAATGTATACCATTTTCACCCTTGACAGTGATTAATTTCATGAAGGAGTTATCTTGGTGAAGAAGTCAAGGGTCTGCTTATCCTTTTGCTCTGAAGACTGAGCCTGTTCCCACCATTTCGTGAGCTGATGCTTTTAGATGTATGACTGGGGCTTGTCCCTTTCTCTGTTCTGGCTGCAGCAGAGAGGTGAGGTGAGCTGCCCCTCCTGTGGGGCTCTGCACCGCCACAGCTTGGCTCCTTGTGTCAGATGCTGCAGAAACACACTGCTTCTGGCTTTGATGTATTACACATCCTTTTGAGAGCAGGACTGAAGCTTGCAGGTCAGTTATTTTTCATTTTTCATCAAGGTAGTGCTATTTTTTCTTGTGATGATTTCATGGTTTTCAAAGTGCTCAAATAGATTCTAGAAAATATCAGGAAAATGTTGCTACTGAAGGAGCACAGTTCTGCATTAAGACCAGCCAATTGGAAGTGTCTGAACAAATATGTCAAAATAATTCAGATTTTGGGGCAGATTTTCCTTGCAAGCAGCTTTATGATGTATTTCTCTTTTTCAGTTATATTCATTCCTTCTCTTCAGTAAATTTCCTAACAGCCTGATGATGTGGTTTACACTGGACTTGGAGGAGAGGATTTCTCTGTTGATCAAACAGCAGAAAGGTATTGAGGTTTCAGAAGACTTTTGTCTTCACCAGGACTCTCACAATGTCTTAAAGTCCTGGATATATAGCTGTTCAACCGGTGTAGAGTCTTGGTGAAGGACAGCTGCCTGTGCAATAGTAATCTTGGAGCTAAGTGACGGTTGCAGGATTACCGTTTCAGTTAGAGGGCAGATTCATATATAAATATTCACAGTAGCGTCTGGAAAATCAGACTTAGAGGCTATTACCAAGTTATTTGCTATTCACATGTGTGTCTTACTCTTTATTCATTCTACCTGATACTGTGTTTCTTTTCTCTTAAATTGTGGCTCTTTTGCATGCAGCATCGGGGTTTGTGACTGAGGAGCAATATGTTTCAGAAACAGACAAACAAAATATGGAGGTAATTCTGGAAACACAGGGTGATGAGTCAGTCAGAGATTTCACTTGCAAGAGTGGTCTGTTCGTGTTAGAGCCTGGCTTTGCTGCTGAGGATTGCACGGAGCAGTAGCTTACCAATGGAGCTCATCATTCCACTTGCTTTGCCAGTTCTATGTCCTGAGCTTTCTCCAGCTTCTTGCACACACTGACTTCTACTTTCTATAGCATATGGCTCACTGAAGATACAAAAATCCTTTAATGATGATAAATAGCTACCTTACATGGGCTTCATGACCCAGTTACACACTGCACCTCACCCTGTCAAATTACATCTAGTGTCAGTTGAGTCTCTTTCTAAAATAAAGTAGTTGTGTTTTAGCTATGAGTATGCATTACTGACTGACGTACGCTGAACAAAAAGGGTTTTTGAATCTAATAAAAAAGCAAGAACTGAATATCTCTGAGAGATATGAAAATGCTTACGATACTCAACCAACTGTATTCCCATGCAGTGTCTCTAGCTTGCACCCCGCCTAGCAGCGTCTTCAGATTTTGTTAGTATGGGCTACCTCTTCCTCCGTATGACTGATGAACACTGGCCACTCATAGTACAAGTCACTCTAGCACAGTTCACTACTGATAGAACATGGGTTAACAAGGGAAATTTTAAGGAGTGTTTTGCAATATGATCAGAAGCTGTTATGTTGCGGGTCCAAACAGATGAAAAGGTCACCTGACTTGGTTAGAGCACCAACATTACTGTTTTTTCATTAGCACCTAGGAAATTTGCAACATTTTTGTCTTCAGAAAACTTCATGATAGTGAAGATGGCCTTGATATCCCTTCTCTTCAGTTTCTGAAGCTGCCACAAGTAGGCTAAAGTGCATGTTTCTGTGTGTAAGAGGAAATGGATGACAAACAAATAACAACAGCTATAGGAAATTGAAGACACAAGTGATGAAAAGGGGTTTTATTGTTTAAAGGTCCTTGAATTCCTGACTGCATGCAATAGCACTGGAAACGACAAGCAGGCTATAGATGCATCTCCATAGGGAAATAGAAATTGAAATGCTATTGTTTGCTGTACAAGCTACTGGCCAGACTTCAGCTAGTTCACCATGTTTGGTTTCAGTGACCTTTTCAAACAGAGAGTAGTGCCCTGCTGAAAGTACAGAGCACGACATCAAGGGTAATTCAAAGTGATGGGAAGAAGATGTTCTTTATGGTATATAATAAATAACAGGACTATCCCTGCTTAGCTATATTGTGGATAGTTATATTTATGATCCAGCAGAAGTCCCTGACATGTACGTTTGTGGGGCACTTTTTAAGAGGAAGCAATTGTATAACTAAATGGAAATCACTCTTACTGGAAAAGACTGAAATGAAGCTTCATTTTTCACTCTTCATTAAATAAAAGACCTCATAGCTGATCATTGCTAAGATGACTTTCCAAAAAGAGATTCATAGGTTTTAAGCTCCTGACCCAGGAAAGTCATTAAACCTGTTGTTTAACTTGAAGCACGTGAATCGCATTTTGAATTCAGTAGGTTTACTTGAAGTTGTGTATTTACTGAAGTGCATGGCTGGACTGGGACCAAAGCTCTGTGGGGAAGGATTTGTAACTTTCTGTTATTGATATTACTGCAATGCACATAGTAAGTAGTAGTAATTATAGTGCTGTTTCACACTTAAACTAAAACTTTATGTAGCTCATTGACTACTTTGGTTAAAGAGTATCTTTTTGGTAATTTGGGTTATAGAGATTTGCCTTGTTCCTTCAAGGTTCTGCAACAATGTCAATAAAACATTTGCTTGCAGTTTCTTTTCTTTTGGTCTTAAGAAACATCTTGTATGTAGCAATTACTTAGTGGGACAACTAAAGGAGGAGATATCTAGCAGTAAGAATTAGTAATGACAAAGATAAACTAAGACATTTTAAAATAACTGGTAGCTGCTACCTCAAAAGTTAAGGTTTAATAGGATTGAGATATAAATGACATTAGCTCACATAACATACCTCATATATGCAGAGCTGCATGTCGACATGAGACAGCCAACTAACATTTTCTATTCGATACTTGAAATCAAAAATGAATAAAAAAATTCTATGAAGTAAAAGACACTTTGATTTCCGACTCCAATTTTTAACACAGAAGGTGGCCCTCATGTAACAAATGACTTACTAATAGTGTTTCACATTTCCAGGATTGATTAGCCATGCAGTGCCTGCTCCATACAATTATGACTTAGACTAACATCCAAGAAGTGCACTTCAGGACCCAATATTGCATTTATTGCTCATATGCATGCAGTGTGCATCAGTTCTGAACTGCACTCACAGTGGGACTTCTGCATGTCAGGTCACACATGTAGGATGATTACTTGTCTAGGATTTTGTGTGAGCTATCTTCTTTCAATAAAATTAATAAAAAAGTGACTATCCAAAGGGGTAAGTTGAATGGTAAAATCTACAAGTTAACTCATAGTGTTTTCATAGCAAACCCATTAAAGCTATGTCCTGCAATTACTTACAAACAGTTCAGTGCTTATTTTATTTCCCTGGGGAATGACTTAGTATAAAAAGTAGCAATATATCTGACAATAATTAATTACTGTCAATTAATAAAAGAATTGGCAATTAAATCAAACATGGCAACAATTTTGCATGGCTGATCCTTCATATACAAGAGTGGTGCAAACTAGCACACCTTTTGTGCCCCTGTGGTTGAGACAGTTAATTACAGCAGCAGACATTTTTTGAAAAGGGAAATTTTATTTGATTGGGTAAAAATTTGGAATATACACTTTTCTGAATATAACACAAAAGAAGGCTCTCCAAGTAGCTTGCAAATGGAAGGGAAACAAATTTGTCAGGATTGTGCACCTGGAAAAAATATTGAGATGAAAACCATGAGATAAAACTGTGAGCTGCTGACAGACTTAAAAATTGCCCTAATTGAGAATGAGACTGTGAGGCACATCTAACTGTTGTGAGGACCTTGAAAGGACTGGCACTCAATCTTCTAATTCCATATTATGGAGTGAACCTGCAGCATTTGTGACCTTGCAAAATCAGTTTGAGCCCAGCTGACTTTCAAAGCCTTAAATCAAGATCCCGCCAGAATGAGATGATTCTTGTAAGAATGATAACCCACAGATAAGGCAAAATGAAATGCAGTTGGCTCTTGAAATGACTTGGACAAACTCTGGCAATGGAAATGTCAATCACATGGCCTTCTGCCAAGGTTAAATCTCAGCCTCCTTGTGATTCAACAGTCTGGACACCTTGGCAATTGTTTCCAACACAAACGCTATACAAAAGCAAGAAATTTCTGTTAACGGCTGGTGTGAGGTGACTTGAAATAGGCTTTTTAGCTTTACTTGGGAAGTAAGTGTTAGAAAAAGAGGAGAAAGTGATTGTTTTGGACAGTAACTGGTCTCCAGGCATACGGACCCGAAATACTTCTCTGCTCACTCATTTATTTTAATTGTAGAGCCAAGTTAGAGGGCTCTATCTCCCAGCTAAAACTGGGGGGTTGACAAATGCTTTAAAGAGCTCCTGTTCATTCAGGGTTCCAGGTAAATTGTCTTTTCCAAATCTTTACCATAAATTCCAAATATCACGTGTCCCCCATTGACATTTTGTTTCATATTTTCTCATTGCTCTGAAATTAGACATGCCAATTTTTAAAATGTGTACACATGAGAACTTCTGGTTTAGGAGGACAATATATTAATAGACTATCATTGCTGTTCACCACAAGCTATACAATATCCTAGTATTTTGAGAACAATGACATCTGTCACTGGTTTCTAAGTGTGATGCAATGATGTGTTTTCTTCCCCATGCTCCTGGCCATAGCTGAAATGCTACAACTAGAAACACCTTTCCCTTAAATTAAATGAAATTATAGTACAGAAAAATTTTCTGGCTGGATTCCAAACTTAGTTTCATCAAAGCGTGGCATTGTATTTTTCTACAAGGAAAATCAGAGAGGAACCTAGGACTCCTTCCGAAGCCATGGCACCTAGTTTCAAATCAGTTATGTATCTTCATGAGGTAAAAACGGTAGGTAATAGAAGTAAGCTGTATGTTTACTGGGAACTTTAAAATTCCTGTTCCAAAGGTGGACTCCATATTAGATATGTTTTCACTCTTATTGGGGAATAAATTTCCCATGGCGAGCAAAATTATCAACACAGGTGGTCCAGGTTTATGTTATCTTCCCTTGCAGCTCTTTACAGAACTAGTTACATGTACCATAATATCCTGTAACTCCTAAGCTCAGAGAGGTTCGTTAGTTCTGAACAAGGGTTTTTGCTTTTACCCACCAGGCTCCTCTCAGCACAGCAGATCCGGGTTCCCCACCATACCCACTGTTCTGTCTCTTCCCTGCCACTTCTACCATTTCTCTACTACACATCTTTTAATCTTTACAATGCTGACACAAATGGAGTGATTAAATTATTTGAGCCTTGCTTGGGTAAAAACTGTCCAGTGTGGATCTTTATTGTTCCCTCCCATACCTCAGCCAGGCATGTCACCACTGCAACACCTTCCTAGAAATACACTTCTCTCCCATTTCCTTCCTCCCCTGCAATTTCATGCTGGTGCCCCATGGAGTATATTTCCCAGGGAATGCTTTTAAACCTTTTGCCGCTCTGCTTCCACTTCTTAGCAAAATCTGTTCTAAGCAGATCAAATCTGATAGATAACTGATGTTACAGAAGAAACTCTGCTGGAGTTTTCTGAGAGGCGGAATGTAGTGCAGATCTGTACAAAAATAGAACATCTGCAAGGCAGTTTTGCTGGGTTCGAAATAATTTTGTCTGTAGTGTCCTTTTAAGTATCTGTACAAAGAATTCTGTTGGATCATTTGATCCGGGATGAGAAGTAACAGAGATGGTATGGATCAGTGAATTTGTTCTCTTTAGGAATGCTTGACTGAGAACTCAAAACATTAAGTTTTGTTTTTCCAGGGACCTTACACTGTTGTGTTTGATGTTTCCCTATCATTCACAGCAGAAGGTGAGTTTTTCATTTGGTTTCCAGGATTTGGAATATGTGCTATGTCTTCCAGAATAAAGAACGACTGCAAGAAGTTATTGATATGACTCAAAACTGAGCCTTTCAGTTTTAAGAATAATACTTCCACCACTGTCAAGGAAACAGAGTGAAATCTACTTTAGAAGGTTAATTCTTTGTTTTGTAGCATTTGTGAGGACCCTGGTTCCAGTTGGAATGTATGTGAAAAAGCCACCAAATGTATAAAATATGAAGAACCCCTCCCCCAAGATTCAGGAGTACATCACAGATAGGAAAAAGCACCAGACTGCTCAAAAGGTGAGTGAATCTTAGGAAAAAAGTGTTAGCAAAGTTTTATGAAAATGAACCAGTGTATCCGATACCCTTCTCACGCTTGGAACAACTGTGTGCTTATATCTGTGCTAGCAATCTGAAAGTGAACAGGAGGGCTCCTGGGCATGGCTGACAACTTTCAGAGAATGATCCAAGTCTTTGTTTGTAAAATACCTTGCCCCTCATACCAAGGTTGGCTGCATGCAAGCTCCCGACCAATACTGGCTCTGGAAGGACCTAGTTCCTCAGCTGTACCTGAGAATTGCTTGGAAAAGAATGAGAGGTGCATTGACAGGAGCTGAGCTGGCTCTTCTAACAGTATAACAGTATTAAACACCATGTTCCAGTTCCCAAGCAGTGCTTTGTTTTGCTATGTATATAGATGTCCCCTCTGGTTCTAAACAGCAAGAAAAGCCAACACTTTTCTTCACTGGCCACTAAACCCCCAGAACGTCTCTCTTTACAGGCAAGAGCATTCTCCTCACTAAAATAGGACCTTTAGCCTTTGACAGAAGTAATTTTCTGCATTTAATTTAGAGATAAATAAGCTGACCATAAAATGAGTGTGCATTAACATCTTGCCAGAATTTCTTATAGACATTATACAAGGTTGGAACGAATATCCCACAAGTTTTATAGAGAAAAAGAAGTTCCAATGTGGTATTTTCAATGTTTGTTTCTTTATCTGTTATCATCTATTGTATACAAAATGTATGCTAAATTATACTGTTTATTTTATTTCCTGCTTTAGATGCTGGCGCTGAGTTAGATCAGGATGGCCAACTTGCAACTCTTCAGTTGCATGCAGCTTATGAACCATTCAAGTGCAACTTCTTCAATTGCTGTGTTTCAGTTAACCCCTCTCAGCAATTTGGTCTCTGAAGCATGGGGGATGTGCTAAATGGCCCTAAATTGTATGATATTTTTGGTAAGTATGGCGAGAAGGCTTGTCTGTCTCTGATTGGGTCATAAGATGTCTTGGCAAGGAGAACAGGTACACAAAAGCTTTCCAGCTTTCCCCTGCAAAACAATACAACACACTGGCATGATGGCTGGCATTGTGCATCGCATCGTGCATCGTCCCTGCCTCTCCATTCAGGGAATAAAATGCTGAGAACTGGATAGGAGGTGCAAAGATCAGGCATGATCTCCAAAGCATTGCTTAACTTTGTTCTAAGTATAGGGGCTCTACATATTCATATGCTCTGGGTTTTCTGGTTGAAAAAATACACTTATGAAAACATAGAATTAAATTCTTACATTTCAGCTGACTATTTTATGCCCTTTCTGGATTAATTCTGATCTGTTTAGTGACAACATGGTTGCAACAGTTATTGAAATTTATCATTTTTCAAACACTAGGTATTATTTGTAGTAAAAATTATTTGTAAGCTCCTGGGCCAGTGTTCTCAGATAAAACACTAACTCATGCTCAAGCAGAGGATGACATCAAAGTACAGTGAACATCTATCAATTATGTTGAAGCTGTTTTATTAAAAACCAAGTAAATCTGTGTTTTGATGGAGTCTTTAATCTGAGTAATGTTTAAAAGCTTAATGCTATAAGATTCGAATATCTTAAAGATCACCATCTATGCATACCATTCCAAGCTCAAAGTATTTTGCATCTGGCATGGAAGTAATCCAGTATTAGACCTCATCATGACAAAGAATCTTTTATCTTGATGTGGCGAAAACATAATACAAAAAGTCTCAGAGTTATGAATTCAAGAAGCTGAGTCACAGTGGTTATCCCATGGAAAATGACCTCCCAGTAGAAATTATGGCCAAAAAAGGCCATTGGGATTGTTTAGAGCAGAAACTCAGGAAACTGATGAAGAGTATAGATTTTCTACCACAGAGAATAAACATTTCTGCAATGCTCAAGTTTAGAGCCCACTCCTGAAGGAAATAGTTAAATACTGGAGAAGGATCAAATAAGAATAAAGAAAATGGTTAAGGAAAACGGATTGTTTTCAGAGATTCCACATGATCTCTTTAGTTTAGCAAACAGACATTCAACCTCATTTCCATTTTTCAGTAAGGAACAAAAATTTGGTAAATAACTCTTCAGTCTAACTGAAAAAACCTGAACAAGATGACATGACTGGAAGCTATAAAAAAACAATTGGGAATTCAATTTGAATATGGATGGCAATTTATCATTTGGAATACCACATATTGTTTGACACCCCCTAACAGTTTCTGTTAGGAATTTAAGGGACATAACTTTGTTCACATTTGGCTATTTAACTGAAAGTAGAAATCGATACAGACCACTGCATCGATTCACAGATTGATGTGATCCCAGATCTTTAATTAGAAAGCTTTAAACATCTAATATTGAGCACAGTTTGTGCGGTTGCCATATTTTAAAATAACAGCAAAGTAGAAAATAGAATGGAAAATGGAAACTCAATGTGCTTCCCTTTTCAGTTTTTTTGACATGACATTTATCCTGGTAGGGCAATTTTTTTACCTTTCAACTTTTCACTGGAGTGGGTTGTGGTATTTTGAAAACTTACTTTTCCTCATTCTCCATCCCCCTCTCCCACTTTTTTCTTCTTTTTTTTTTTTAAAAATCACAAAAATGATTAACTACTTATTCATGCACAGCAGTCTCAGCAGAAAAATGTGCCTTTAGCATTTTGCAGAATGATTGCAACAAAATGTGTTTAAAGGAATGTGAGTAAACAATGACAGTCCACAGGCACAAGTGATACTGTGTTTAAGCTTCAAATGCTGGAGCATATAACTCTGATAACAAAGACATATACAAATATTGGTATATATAGAGAGATACACTGTGATGCATGCATTTTGTTTTCAAATGTACCTCAGCTACTTCAGGAAATCAAAATGTAGTGGTTGCTCAAAAGAAGAGTGAAAAGTCTCTGTACCATTGCATATGAAGCAAATGCCATTATGAAAGCTTCATTAATATGTAAATTGCGACATTTTGATTAGCACTTGCAGACCCTTTTTGTTAGGAAAAGAAATGGAAGGAGCTAACCAGATTGCAAAAATTTACATAATAACTCAGTGGTGGCAATGCCACCAAGAAGAGAACCTAAAGAAGGCTGCAATGTCTTTTTTAACAGCTTAACACAGTATTAAAAAGCACTGTGCAAAAGGAAGGAAAATACTTTTCTTTAAACTGAAAAAATCAGGGAATAGTGGGATATATTAAAGATATTCTGAAGCTTATTTTAAAATAAAAGGATATACATTTGCTTGACAGAGGAATACAAAATTTTGGGGCATTATATAGTGATCTGAAGCCAAATGCAGAGTAACTTTTGTAACTTGGTTATAATATGTGTTTCTCTACAGTGGCTTTGCAATGTGCCAGATCCTGTCCTTTTGGAAAGCAATGAATATTTGTCCATTGACTTCAACAGCCTGAAGATTTATTTCTGTGCTCTTAGTTTTTCAAACTGGAGTATGTCTGTAGGACACGTAAATCTCTCACTCAGATGATCAAATCACAGCATCATAACTGTAAGGATGGCATATGAATTTCTAAATTATGATATATGTGTCCAGATATACCCTTTTCTGGTGAGAACTATCAGAGGGATTTATAGGTATACTAGATTTTGAGTTGCTTGAGAAATATAAGAAAGCTAGTATGTTATGGTTTTTCTTATTACTTATACTTCAAATATTCAGAGCAAAAAGTTAATGAAGTCTCCTTTTAAGCATCAGCATTTTAGTTCTTCTATTACTGGTCATTTGAAAGCTGTTTCAATATTCAGACACCCTAAGGTGAACTCAATAGCATCGTGTTTGCTCAGCCCTTTGGGCCACTGACTGTCAAGAGACAGTGAAGCACCTACAGCTGACTTACAACAGCATGGATTTTTTAGTGGTAACCCAGAAGATGGATAGCAGCAGAAGAAAGAGAAAGAAAATAGTGGGGATTCTGAGGACTTTCATATGCTCGCCAAAGTTCAGAGACCTCAGGGCAAATCAGGAAAAAGAAAAGAAAAGAAGATACTTGAAAAGCAAAGTTCAACAGCTCTGCTTGGTGCTACTTGAAAGTATATTAGAGGCATCATACTAAATTTATCAGAAAAAAATAACTGTGATCTTTTAAAATTAGTGAGCTAGGTGGCATATTCTGTTTGTTACAGTTCAGTAGGGACTTTTTTTTCCCAGTTGATTTCTATAGAGGGGGCTTCATTATGATGTAACTAAAGCAAATATTGGTCTAAGATTTAAGAATAACAATACAGCTTTTTGCCATTAAAAGGATATTCTGTTACATTGGGAAAAGAGTTTTTGTGAACCAGAGTGCCCACAGGGAACTTCAGAATAGGAACGGATAAACCTGCAGAGTTTTTTTTTATTTGGCTTTGTTAAATCTTTAAAACATTTATAGAGATTTTTAATGTCTTAGAACCCATTGTAAAAAGCATGAAACTTTTTTCAAACTTTTTAAAGGTATTCAGGATACAGTTAAAAAAAATACCCAAAATAGCTGGTCATGCTTATAGGAAGGACTGGACTTCCAGCTGGTCATAATCAGCCTTGCTCCATTGAATTCAGTAACCTTATACTGACCGTCTGGCATTGAAGGCATCTGCAGGAAGGAGTCTATCACAAAAGTATCAGCCTAGCTCCAGCTAATGAAATGTTTTTGTGGTTGATGGGGTAAGACTGATTTGCAACAGATAAGTATCTGGCATATCGGATGCGAGTCAGTACGCATGAAGAAATTACTTAAAAACTTCTTAGATGGAATTACTAGGTATTGTCAGCCTTTTAAGACCAGTAAATTTTGACTTGTCTGTGTATCATTAGTGTTTGTGAGATGAACTCCTAACCAGATTACTGGATTCTTATCGATTGATAACGCTATCACCTTTTCGTTTTTAAGTATGTTAACAAGCACACAGCATTTTTAGCCCCCTTAACAGTTACGAGGTGGTATATAATAAGTAAGTCTTGATAACTGGCATTTGGTCAATGTGTTTACAGAAAAACCAGCACCAAGTCCCCTGTTGTACCCCCTTGAAAGCTGAACGGCTGAGGCTGAGCACTAGTTGGTGGCACAGAGCGCCTGGTACCCTCCCCTCCTAGGCAGGAGGTGACCAAACCTTTTTGCTTGTGGTCCAGAGTCTATGGTTTGCCTGAACTGTGCTTCATGCAAGCTCAGAAGGGAAACTGTGACATTCGAGTTATCTTTCTGACGCTTCTTTCAGGAGCTGCCAGGTGCCAGTTAAATCTTTGCCATAAAACATTTATCCTCAAGCTTGTCTGTTTTATGACCAGCAACACATAGTTGCTGGGGCTGTTCCAGTATCAAGAGACTAGGAACTCCAACGTGCAGGAGACCAGACAATATCTTCTTTTCAGCTGTATTCATGTTGGCAAAGTGGATGTTTTAGGAGCTATTGTGCTACTGTATATGCAAAGGGGTAAGACTCTAATGAGGGACTGGGATGAATCAGACTTGCTAATCAGGTCTGCTGTCCACATTGCCACAGCTGCTTCTTCACGATAGCATAAACAGTTATGCTAGCTTTTATGTGTGTGTAACACAAGTGGCTGGGATTGTTTTTAGCATTTTCTATGCAATAGGGATAGAACTGTTTTGAAGCTACCTTAGATCGTCCTACCTTCCCTGGCACCAGTTTAGTTCACAGGGTTAGTCTGGTGTGTGCAAAGTTGAATCCTTTCAAGGGAAACTAAGCTGGAAGTTCTCCTCCCAGTATGGACCAAATGTGCTCCAACCCTCATGGAGGACACAGGGGTGCAAATGACTGGTTCACAACAGCACAAGGGCATCCTGTGCATGCTGAGCATCCACATGCCGCTTGAATATTTCCAAACCAATGGGAGCTCCTGCAATGCTCAGAACAGCTCCTTTATGGTATGCTAAGATCTGGAAGATATATGTTCCTTCACATTTGCAGTCAGTCATACAACCTTCTCTTTGTTCAGGATCCTCTCCCTTCTTTAACTGCTTGATGTTCAGTTGCTGAAATCTTTTTGTATTCTACCACCATTCTAAAGAATTATAGCTCCTTTCTTTCTGCTAACCGTGGAAATGGCAACACAGCTCCTCTTATTCTCACAGAAGTTCCAGAAACATGCTCCAGTGATACTGACATCAGCTTGTGCCCTAAAAGGCCAGAATTTTTCTGATGGCAGGGTAACATGTTTCATTATTAGCAATCCAAGAAATCCACTAACCTCATGACTTCAATCACATACACAAAGACCAGCAAAGTGATACACTACATTCAAGAAGATGAAGTCCTTTTTATTGAAGATGTGGGACAACAATCTCCCTGTGGAAGGGGCAACAAAACTGTGTCTCTGCTATGGAGACTCTGTAGTGATGGTCAGGTGAGAAAACCCAGCTGGGCCAGTCAGTCTTTTCAGTGACCCCACTGAGGGTCTTGGGCTCACAGTGTGGGACACCCAGAAAGGCAGCACTTTCTCTGGAGCTGGTTCAGGTCCCTGATTCCTGAGCCCCATAGAAGACATCTACAAAGGAGTATCTAGAGACTCCCCATCATGGCCTACATCAGGAAACCCTCTGATTCAGACTTCATCCAGAGCAAGAGCATTACTTTTGTATTCAAGTTTATAGAGGGTGTGTAAGGGAGAGTAAATCAGGTGAAAATTAATACCTAAGGCCTTTGCTGGTGTTAGGATATTGGTCACAGATCTGCAGCAAGATGATGCAGATTACCATCACAGTCTGACTGTGAGAGCTGTCATGACTTTATTTGCTCGAAGACCTCTTTTCACGCTATTTAGCAGCTGTCTGTTAGAGGTCAGTGTGATGGGGCCATAGCAGCTGTCTTGAATGCAAGTTTGGGCTTCCAGGTTTTTTTCTGGTGAAGGAGAATTAGCAATGCCGGATCACAGCTAAGGGCCTCTGCTCTATTCCTTCACAGCTAAAAGTGCTGCACTTGTGATAGCTGTCTCAAATGTAGAAACATTACAGTCCAACCTCTGTGGCTTATTGACCCAGCTCAGAGCCTTGGGCTAGCTAGTGACAAACTGGTTGCTGTGGTTAGCTGTAATTTACCATGTATTATTCCTCCCTTCTCTTTCAGGAGGACCGCTGTCTGCTCACTCACTGTATTGTCCCACAGTAGCAGAAGCAAGATTTCATCTGCCCTTATGAAGTTTTACAAAGACATTAAATAAAATCAGATTAAGAAAGGAAACTGGGAAGAAGGCACCATCTTTCTTTCTTGATGGTGAGGGGACTGGAGCATCTCCCCTACGAGGAGAGGTTGAGGGAGCTGGGCTTGTTCAGCCTGAAGAAGAGAAGGCTGAGAGGGGACCTGATATATGCCTACAAATATCTGAAGGGTGGGTGTCAGGAGGATGGGGCCAAGCTCTTTTCAGTGGTGCCCAGTGACAGGACAAGGGGCAATGGGCACAAACTGAGGCACAGGAAGTTCCGTCTGAAC